>JAEEGF010589409.1_pt1 | contig 95688 bp, 78 predicted proteins | sample 9134171 | NCBI WGS metagenome assembly JAEEGF01 (sample SAMN16246542, study PRJNA631951) | gut metagenome | biome: gut microbiome; feature: rumen; material: AP-attached | host: Bos | place: Iran: Karaj | collected 2018-10
TGTAGGATTTGTAAAACCTGCATTAGCTCCCTGATTAGCATTATTCATTGAATTTACCATCTGTGAGCCAAGAGCCATTCCCATACTTGCACCAACCATATCACCAGCAAGGCTTGAACCGCCCTTTGACATTCCATCAGCCATAGAAATATTAGTGTACTTATTCATATCTCCAACCATGGCCTGAGCTGCTGCCTTGTTCTGCATTCTAGTAACTTCTTCTGGATATGAAACGCTAGCAATGTTAAAATCTGTAACACTAAAGCCTAACTTGCATAATTCCATATCAAGATCTGACTTAATACCTGCTGAAATCTGTAAGCTGTAAGCTTGTAAATTGAAAATGTCTTTACCTTCCGTAGCAATCCATTTCATAAGTAATTGATCAACCACGGCAGACACTCTAAGCTTAACATCCTCTACTCTATACTCTGTCTTAACTCCAGCTAACTTATCAATAAGAGTGATGTAATCATCCACCTTAAAAGAATAATTACCAAAGGCTCTTATTGGAAGACCACCTGGTAAATTAAGCTGTGGTGCGGCAAGAACTACTGGGTTTTTAGTGCCCCACTTTTCAGTAAACTCTTTAGTGTTAACAAATAAAACCTCAGCTCTTAAACCACTGTTAAAACCGAACTTAAAACCCTTTAGAGTAGAAAGGAAAGGAATAATATCAGTTTCAATATTGTATTCACCTTCATCCTTAAAGACACCCTCTATCTTTCCGTTATACATAAAGATAGCGTCCTGTCCTGCTCTAAGAATAAGTTTAGAACCTTTTTTTATTTCATTGTTTGACCACTTGTGGAAAATGATGTCATCTCTATGCTCATTCCATTCCACAACATTGGCAAATTGACCACCAAAAATACCCATTTTGTCTCCTTAGAATTTCTTTAAAAATATATTTCCCACGCCTTTGTAGTAATAAAAGACTAATAGCTCTTTATTATAGACCCATCTGAGCCTTAAGAGCTGCTAATTCATCATCTACTGCCTGATTTGTAGGATTTGCATCATACTTAGCTGTTAAGCTATCGATGTTATTGTCTTCTTCAAGCTTGTTAAGCTCAGACATTGCATTAGCCTCATCAAGCATCTTGTCTGCCTTTGCTTCCATCTTCTCAAATGCAGCCATACTTGAGCTTGCGCCCATTCCCTTGCTTGCTACCTTATTAATCTTTTCCTGAGCCTTTGCAGCCTTAACCTTAGCCTTAATTGTATCTCTCTTAGCTTCAAGTTCAGCAGCATCCTTAACTAACTTATCATGCATCTGACGCATCTTTGTAGCATTTGCCTCAGCTGTCTGTGCAAGCTGTGTAAGTGAAGCCTGATTTGAAACTAATACCTGCTTCTTTTCAAGGAATGTTCTAGCATCTGCTTCGTTACCTGCAAGTAATGCCTTCTCAGCATATGACTGCATCTTAGCGATCTGCTCGTTACATTCATTTAATTCTCTCTTAGTTCTAGCCTCTTCTGCCATAACTGAAGCAGTTTCAGCCTTAACCTCTGCTAAATCCTTCTCAAGATTTCTTAAATACTGATCAATCATCTTCTCTGGATCTTCAGCCTTATCAAGTAATGCATTAATATTGGCACTCATAATATCCTTAAATCTTGTTAAAATTCCCATGTTTTCCTCCAAATCTCCCTTACAAGGGTAAAACAAATTTAATTTGTTTCATTATAATATAAATTTAAATTCTTGTCACCTATCTCTATTTCCTTAGGCAATTTAAATTTATCACAAAACTGGTATTTTACAAAGGTAAAAGACTGCACTTTAAGACTTATTTTATGCATTTTCAAACACTTTTTATGACTTCTAAAAAATATTATTAATAATGTCATCTAGTTTTCAATACTACTTGCTATATAAAATTTTTTTCTATATAATAAACTTTGAACGCATTTTAAGCTATTCAATACTAAATACTGAAAAGAGGTTCATAAATATAACTATGAATGATGATAATAAAGCGTTTATTAACGCACTTTTAAAGAAATTAGTAAAACTTAATTATATAAAGCCAAATGATGTTCCTAACATCAATCTATATATGGATCAGGTGACAACTTTCATGGACGAGCATTTAAGCGATGTGAAGCGCCATGAGGATGATAAGATTCTTACAAAGACTATGATTAACAACTACACTAAGAACAATTTATTACCTGCCCCTGTTAAGAAGAAGTATTCTAAGGAACACATTTATATCCTTACTTTCATTTATTATTTCAAGAACATCTTGTTTATAAGTGATATTCAAAAGATACTTAATCCTTTGACAGATAAGTTCTTTGATACTGATTCAAAGCCAGATCTTGAGACTATTTACAATGAGATTTACTTACTTGAGAAGACTCAGATTGACTACTTATCAAAGGATGTTATTAAGAAGTCAGAAATTGCCAATGATTCTTTTAAGGATGTTGAGGACGAGGATGAAAGAGAATTCTTACAGCTCTTCTCTTTAGTATGCCTTTTAAGCTTTGATGTTTATATGAAGAAGAACATCATTGAGAACTTAATCGATGATTTTAATGCTAAGCAGGAATCAAAGAAGAAGAAGGCTGTTAAGGCTGAGAAAAAGGAAACTAAAAAAGAAGCCAAGAAGGAATCTAAGAAAGAAAGTAAATAATTAATAAATAAAAAAAGTCCCTATAATAGATTATCTATTATAGGGCTTTATTATTAACTATTATTCTTCGTCATTTAATAGGTGTAATCTATCAAAGACCATATCATAGCCATCGTTACCGTAATTAAGGGAACGATTCACACGGCTAATTGTTGCTGTTGATGCACCAGTTTTCTCGGCGATATCCAAATATGTCTTATGTTCTCTTAACATCTTAGCTACCTCGAATCTCTGCGATAATGAAAGTAATTCATTAATTGTGCAGATATCTTCAAAGAATTCGTAACATTCTGACATATCCTTAAGGCTTAATATTGCGTTAAATAATTGCTCAACCTCTGGTGTTTTTAACTTATTGTTCATCAGATAGTCTCCTTTATAGTTAATTCATACAAGTCAATTACTACAATAAAACAGACATTTCATTATTATAAATTCCTCTAAACTAAATGTCTTTTACTTTACAATTTTATCACACTAAAGTTTTACAGTAAAGAGTTTTTCCTGAATTTAATTCTTACTTTAGAAAATTCCCGACATGAATTCTAAACCATCTGATTAAAATTGTAAAGCGGACATTCGGAATCCGCTTCGCTACTTCCTCATGAACGCAGTGTAAGCACTAAAGTATACTATTCTAACTTTAAGCTGGTCTTGCATTCTGGCAATTTAACAGATAAGTCTCTTCTTGAGTGATCAAGGCCAATGGCTGTGTCTGAAATATTAAAGTAAGTGTATGAATAAGCCCCTGTTACCTCTCCTAGGGCATCATCCCAAGATAAATCCACATTATAATATTCCCCATTTATATAGACAATATTCCAAGCGTGATTTCCTGTGCCAACGTAACCTGAACAAAAGTAGCAAGGTATATTTAGCTGCATTAAAATGTATTGAAAAGCCCTAGCATAACCTGCGCAAACGCTTTCTTTATTCACCAATGCAGAATAAGCACTTTGATTCATCTCAGAATCATTTACATAACTACAATTCTTTTGGAGCTGCTCGTAAACATACTGTTCCTTTTCAAGGTCTGACTTTAAGGCAGAGGCTTCATTTATAATTTCTGCTGCCGCCTTTAAAAACTTAGTCCTACTAGTTTGTAGCGAGCTTGCTGTAGTGTTATATTCTAGCTCCACAGATAAAACCTTACCGGAGCTTGTATAACAATAGGTGTAATTAGTGTTAATGTAAAATAGCTCTGGATGGTCTGAAAATACCGCAATCATTATATTTTTAATGCTAGAAATGGTAACGCTATTAGCTAATGTAACACTAGTTTCAAGCTTAGTTATAGCCTCATAAATCTGGTCATAATCAAGAGCCTCATCCTCTGATAGCATGGCCCTATAAGGATAAATTGCTGCACTAAACTCATAACTACTTTCATAATCGTTGTCACTATTACTATCTGCTGCAACCTCACTTACCTGTTTACCAGTACCATTGGCTATATCTAAATCTGCCCTTTGATTGTCACTAGAAATAAGCTTACTTGGATCATAGGTCTCTTCTTCTTTAACCTTTGCTAAAATGTTATCGAGATTTTCTATGTTTTCTCCTGTAAGCTTCTCTGGATTATCTAGTTTTGATACAACAGTTTCAGCGGGCTGTGTTTCATTTTCATAAGAATTAGTCTCCCCTAGTTTTGTGAAAACATAAATCACCAAAACTGCTGCAAATAAAAGAATCGAGGCCTGTATTATTCTCAAATACCTATTATTCATAAATCCCCCACTCCCAAATTGTTCACCTTCTAAAAAAGCTTTAGGCCCATAATGAACCTAAAGCTTATCATTACTATATTTATTATACTACTCTGTTCTTAAAGCTACAACTGGATCTTTCTTAGCTGCGATTCTAGCTGGAACTAAACCGGCAATTAATGTAAGAATCATACTGATTATGATAAGTACGATTGCGCCAGTAACTGGGAGCTGAGCAACATTTTTAATAGATGTTAAATTGTAAATAATGGCGTTGGCCGGTATGCAAAGGATAAGTGTAATAATTATACCTAGTGCGCCGGATACGAAGCCTTCAATAAGTGTTTCTGCATTAAAGATATGTGAAACATCCTTCTTTGAGGCACCAATAGATCTAAGTACACCGATTTCCTTAGTTCTTTCAAGAACTGAAATGTATGTAATAATTCCAATCATAATTGAAGATACCACAAGGGAAATGGCAACAAAGGCAATTAATACGTAAGAAATGGCATTAATAATAGTTGTTACGCTACTCATAATGATTCCTACATAGTCTGTGTAGCTAATTGTGTTGTCTTCATTTCCAGCATCTGTCTGCATCTTATTGTAATCAGTAATTATATCTTCGATCTTTTCCTTAGCATCAAAACCTGTTGCATAAATATCAATTCCCGATGGGCTTGATAGGTCGCATATACCAAGGATTGACTTGTTTCCTTCAAATGTAGCATCTGTTGTCTGGCTTAAAACTGACTTAAAGCTTTCTAATACCTGCTCTTCTGTCATCTGCGAAATCATGGCATTTGTTGCTGCTGCCTCTGATTCTGAAAGAGTTGCAATATAGGCATAAACGTCTTCCATTGTAATCTCTTCGTCTTCACCTGCATTAAATTCAATGCCTGTAAATACATCTACATCCTGATTTGCAAGCTGCTGCTTAACGATTTCGCTATCATTTACCTGATTAATAACGTATTCCACTAATTCCTTAGTGTAACCAATATTGTTAGTCATAGATGTGCTTACTGCATCTTCTGATGGGCGAACCACACCAACCACCTTAATATCCGCTGCGTTATTGACTACATTTGTCATATAAACATCATCTTTAGACATATCTTTCCATGTGCCTGTTTCAGAATCGTAATTATAATAATCTGTTGGAAGTACTAACTTATATGAAAGACCAAGTAAGTCATCATAGCTATAACTTGTATTCTCAGTTGTGTACTCCTCGCCTGACATTACTGCCTTATAAAGCTCATCAAACTCATCCATATCCTTTAAACCAAGGGCATATAATGTATAATCATCGATTTCGTTGTTCTCATTAACTGCTAAAACAACCTCGTTATAGGCTGTTGGCCAGTTACCTGCAAGCATATCATACTGGGAATCAAGTACATCCTGGTCTTCAAGTAACTGCACCCAAGTCTCTGAAGATACGCTAAACATACTTGTGCTTGAGTTCAGGCTTGACTGACTTGTAGTTGTGCTTGTTCCACCATAGAAGCTAGATAACATTGTATTAGGGTTTAACTGTGTAACACCCTTTGAAGTATCTGATAAGTAAATGTTTAAAGGCACGCTGTACTTATACTGAATATCCTGTACATAGTCATTAATATTTGACTCGCCACTTTCAATATATTCCTTAAATTCCTTAAGGTTATTCTTTGTAACCTCAGAAACCATAGTGTTAAGAAGGTCTGACATGATATTGTAGCTATAAACTGTGTTCTCATCTTTTTCTTCTCCTGATGAATCTCCATCAGATGAATTTGAGGATTCACCCATAAAGGAACTAATAAGACTACTTACATCCACTGTTTCTGCCTGTAGCTGAATTGGGTAACTTGCAAGAGTCTCTCTTTGCACTCTATCAATGTATAACTGAATACCATTTGAAATAGATAAGATTAGGGCAATACCAATAATACCAATACTTCCTGCAAAGGCTGTTAAAAGAGTTCTAGTCTTCTTTGTCATAAGGTTATTAAAACTTAGAGAAAGAGCTGTCATTAAAGACATGTGAGTCTTTGTAGCCTTCTTTCTTTGTTTTTCAGCCTTCTTCTCAGCTTTATTGGCTTTCTTAGCCTTCTCCTTAGCTTCCTTTATAGCCTGTCTCTTCTTTTCAGCATCAGCATGGGCCTCTTCATAAGTGTATGGATTAGAGTCGTCTGTAATATCACCATCAAGAAGCTTTACAATTCTTGTGGAATACTTCATTGCAAGCTCAGGATTGTGAGTAACCATAATGATTAATCTATCCTTTGAAATTTCCTTTAAAAGCTCCATAATCTGTACACTTGTTTCTGTATCAAGGGCACCTGTTGGCTCATCTGCAAGTAAGATATCTGGGTTGTTTACCAAAGCTCTTGCAATGGCAACCCTCTGCATCTGACCACCCGATAGCTGGTTTGGTTTTTTATGCAAATGTTTCTTTAAACCTACTTTTTCAAGAGCCTCGCTAGCTCTAAGTCTTCGCTCAGACTTTGAAACGCCTGATAAAGTTAAGGCCAACTCTACATTTGCCAAAATAGTCTGATGAGGAATAAGATTGTAACTTTGGAATACGAAACCAATGGAATTGTTTCTGTATGCATCCCAGTCTCTATCCTTATAGTCCTTTGTTGAAATACCATTGATTTTTAAGTCACCTTCTGTGTACTTATCAAGACCACCAATGATATTAAGCATTGTTGTCTTACCACAACCCGACTGACCAAGAATAGAGACAAACTCTGAATCTCTAAATCTTAGGTTAATGTCCTTTAGGGCTGTAACAGTCATGTCTCCGCTGACATAATCCTTACGAATATGATTGAGCTCTAACATAATCATCCTCCTAATTAATTTCACGCTATTAATTTGTGTGCAATGTGTGTTTATAATATAAAAAATTTATATTCCTTTAATATATTTTCCTCATTTTCTCACTGCTATATGTGATTGTAACACTAATAAAGCCTACTTGCAATTTAGCTTTAAACAATTTATACTTATTTTGTTTTTTCATATATTTTTTAGATTTATGATAATGGGAGGTTCCATGAAGAGGTTTAATATCTTTTTAACATTAGATAAAACGTCTTCTCTTAAAGTATTATCAAAAGCTAGCGCAATAATCTGTTTAATTGCTGTAATTGCTACAAGTGGACTTATTGTGACATTTTTGCCATATAGTACTTATGCAGATACGCAATCTGATTTAGATGAAGCTAATGAAGAACTAGAAGAATTAAAGAAAGCTCAGTCAAGTCTATCTTCACAGTACAGTGACCTTAATGATAGTTTGACAGCAACAGCAGAGAAGATCACTGCTGTTGACGAGCAGATTAAAACTAAACAAGATGAAATCGATAGCTTAAACTCAGAAATCGATGCTCTCAATTCATCCATTGATGAACAATATGAGGCTATGAAATTACGTATAAGATATATGTATGAAAACGGTACAGAGAATCTTTTACTTCAATCTATAATGGAGTCAGGCTCAATGGCAGATTTCCTTGTGAAATCTGAATACATTGTTGAGCTTTCAAACTATGATAGAGAACAGTTGGATTTGCTTAATGAAGAGATAACAAGCCGTAATGATGCTATGGCTAATCTTCAAACAGATTTAAAAGAACTTGAGACTTTAAAGACTAGTCTTAATTCAGAGACAGCTAATCTTAAGCAGTCCATTTATGATATTCAATCTGAACTTGATACAACCTCAGATTCCATTGCGCAAACTGAGGCCCTTTGTTTAGAGTATGAGAAGAAGATTCAGGAAGAGAACATCCAAAGGCAGCTTGCTGCTATTGCAGCTATGCAGGCAGGGGATGAGGTAAGTTACTCAGGCACTAAGCTTGATTATACAGCTACAGACCTTGCAATGCTTGCAGCTATTATTGAATGTGAGGCTGGTAATCAGTCTTACGAAGGTAAGTTAGCTGTAGGAAGTGTTATTGTTAATAGAGTTTTAAATCCTAGATTTGGAGATTCTATTACATCAGTTATTTATGCATCAGGCCAGTTTAGTCCTGTTGCTAGTGGTCGATTTGCCATTGTTTTAGCAAGAGGCGCATCTTCGGAGTGTGTTTCTGCAGCCTATGAGGTTTTAAATGGCAACCTTACAACTACTGCCTTATATTTCCATGTTTACAGACCTTCTGTAGATACTGGTGGAACAGTAATTGGTGATCATGTATTTTACTAATCCTTGGAGGAAATTAAATGAAGAAGGCAACTAAAGCATCAGACAACAAATATTATATCGCTAGATATAATGCAGCAAAGACAAACTCAGACTTTGAAAGTAGAGAGACTACTTCTGAAGTTCTTGGAATTGATAGAACAAGACTTGCAAGAATCGAGCTTGGAAATGTTGAGCCATATCCAGAGGAAGTATTACTTATGGCTAAGCACTACAATGCTCCAGAGCTTACTTATAATTTCTGTTCAAATGATTGTCCAATCGGAAGACTTACAATGAAATCCGTAGAGATTAGCTCTTTTGATAGACTTTCATTAAAGATTCTTGGTTCTCTTAATGATATAGAAGAATTACGTGGATCTATTATTAACATTTCCGCAGATGGAAAGGTTGATATTGAAGAGCTTGAAGAATTTCAGGCAATTCTTAATTCTTTAGAGGATATTTCTAATAATGCTAAGGCTCTACAGCTTTGGGCAATGAAGAATATCCAACAGCAAAATTAATTTGACTTACAATGATAATACTTAAAAGAGATAAAGGGAAGGAGTTAATTTAAAACTCCTTCCCTTTTCGTATATAAACAATTTATTCTTATATGCTAGTTATATCTAATATAATCTACTAAAATGCTACCTCTATTCTCATTCTTGATTAAACTATTATGAGAAACAAAGACACCATTCTTAACACCTACCCAGCGTCCAGCCTTAGCTTCACAAGCTAATGTATAAGAGTAGTTTTTAGAATCGAAGCTAATCTCAAGGCACTGTAATTCACGAGGTGCATTATTTACCTTAAGACCACCTTCAATGTGGTCCTGATAGCCAATTCTCTTAACGCTATATTTAATATAAACTTCCTTCTCCTCTGACTTAAAGGAATGGAAATCCTTAACATCTTTACTAAGTACTGTATCTGTTACATTTTCACTAGCATAAGAAACATCACAATCAAAGTTTTGATTACCTGTAACCTTTCTAATGTAGTAACCGTCTGAATCCTTGTAAATTCCAAGAGCGATATAGTTCTGTCCAAGTGCTACACAGCCGGCAAAGTCTCCATTTTCAAGATTCTTAAGACCGATCTTAGTAACACAGCTAAATTCAGGCTCTGCCCACTTGCAAAGTAAGAGGTTTCTATAATCACAAACAGGTCTCTTATTAGAAGTTGCTACAGCATTAAGCTTAATTACTGACTTCTCTGGCATAAATTCAATCCAATCCTCTTCTGGATTAGCGTTCCACTGCCACTGCATGCCAAGACTGTCCTTATCAAACTCATCATCAAGGTCTGGGGCGCAAACTGGGAACTTATTACTATCAGCTAAGTCCTTATCTGAAACGCCCATATCTGGCTTCTTATATTCAAGAACTGGTGTGCCATATTCCTTTAATGGCTTGCCATTCTCATCCTTTTCATACTCACCAATAATTGGCCAATCCTCATACCAAGTCATTGGCTGCAAATGTGTAATTCTACCTGCAGCATAAACATCCTGGAAATGAATAAACCAATCCTGGCCTGTTGGAGTATCCACCCAAGCCCCTTGATGAGGTCCATTTACAACTGTATCCCCTTGTCTTAAAACCATCTTGTACTCATAAGGGCCATAGATATTCTTAGATCTAAGCACTGTCTGCCAGCCTGTCTTTACGCCACCTGCTGGTGCAAAAATGTAGTAATATCCGTTTCTTTTATAAAGCTTTGGTCCCTCAATTGTAACCTGGTCGTTTAAGTTACCATCAAAAACTACCTTCTCTTCACCAATAAGGCTCATTCCGTCTGCTGCCATCTCAACCATATGTAAAACGCTCTTATAGCCAATTCTACTTCTAGCAACCCCTGCTACTAAATATGCCTTGCCATCTTCATCCCAGAATGGGCATGGGTCAATCCATCCTGCCCCTGGTCTAATATTAACGGGCTCAGTCCATTTTCCAAATGGATCCTTAGCAGTTGTCATATAGATTCCCTCATCTGGCATTGGGAAGCATACATAGTAAGTTCCCTCATGATATCTAATTGCTGGCGCCCACACACCGCAACCATGAATAGGGTTTCTGTATCTAAACTCAGGAATCTTAGGAAGAATGTAATTTACCACCTTCCAGTTAACTAAATCCTTAGAATGAAGTAGAGGGAGTCCTGGAGCGTTAGAAAAACTTGACGCTATCATAAAGAAATCCTCTCCTACTCTTATTGCATCAGGATCTGAATAATCTGCATATAGAATGGGATTCTTATAGTTCCCATTGCCTAAATCAGCCATCCACATAAAACACTACCTCCAATTTTTACCATTATTACCTACTTATATTACAATACCGTGGGAGTTTTTACCACATCTTTTATAAATATATTTTCTTAAAGTACAGATTTTTTTAAGTAAATATTAGGTCAAAATAGCCGATATATATTAGGTAAGACGAGTTTGTGTTCATTGCAATTCTCTTACGAAAGGTGGATACAAATGATAATTTCCCAGAGCAATATTTCTATGGCATCCAATAGGAATTATCTAGACCAGAAGGGCTATTCAAAGACTCACAAGACAACGGTTGAAATGGCTACAAAGACAACCTGTTTTAGCGAAAGCTATGATTACTTTTTAAGAAATGAAGCTGAGTCGGCTTACTGTGGTAACGGTCTAGATCAATATGCTAATTACACAAAGAATGAGCTAAATAACCTACACAATTACTCCGAAGAAACTGTGGAAGAAAATGTAGAATCAGACACAAAAGTTAAAAACACTAACAGGCTAAATGCCCAAACCAAGTTAAATGAGAGTTACTTAATTTCAGAGCAGAAAATCTATCAAAGCCTACTAGCCTACCTTCACGAATTTATGCTAAGAAGTCTTTTTTACAGGGACTTTGATTCAATTACTAGCGATGGCTTTACAGGAGATAGCTTTTCCTCAAACCAAACTACAGGAAATGACAGTACTTTAAACAGCAAGAGTACAAACCAACTAGATACGAATTACCTAAATCTTTCATTTAATCAGGGCTATCAGGTTTGGACCCTTGAAACTAACCAAAGCTACAGCTACTACGAAAAAGAGGCTGTAAGCTTTTCAACAACGGGAAGTGCAGTTACAAAGGACGGGCGTAACATTTCCTTTAATCTAGATGTTAGTTTCAGCAGAGAATTTCAGCAAATTAGCCAGTTTAGTAGCTTACAAACCTTTGACAAAATACTTACAGACCCCCTTGTAATAAGTCTAGATGACAACCCTGACATGATTAGCGACAAACATTTTTACTTTGATCTAGATGGGGACGGAGTAGCAGAAGAACACAACAGATTAAATTCAAATCAGGGTTTTTTAGCACTTGATTTAAATGAAGATGGAGAAGTTACAGACGCTAGTGAGCTTTTTGGCACTAGCAGCGGCGACGGCTTTGCAGACCTTGCAAAATATGACTCAGACGGAAATGCATGGATTGACGAGGCCGACGAAATTTACCAGAAATTAAGAGTCTGGGTTATGGATGAGGATGGACAATCACGTTTGCTTAGTTTAAAGGAGGCAGACGTTGGTGCTATATATTTGGGAAGAACAAACAACGATTTTAGATTTACTAACGAAGCTAATGAAAGCCAGGCAAGACTTCGACAGAGCGGCTTTTATCTTCATGAAAATGGAGGCGCTTCCCTAGTTTCACAAATCGACCTTTAATCATTGCTGGATACTTTAAGATAAAAGAAAAACCTTTCAAGGCCCTTAGGGGCTTTGAAAGGTCATTTTTATTCTGTGCAATTTACTAATTTAATATGTTTGCCAAGGCCTCTTTTAGCTGAATACATGGCTGTATCTGCCTTTGAAGAGTAATCCCAAACCTTGGATTTCTTCTCTGGGATTCCACTGCATATACCTTGAGAAATATAAACATAAGGCAAATCTCTTAATTCTGACATCTCTAAGATTGAATCTCTTAAATTATTGGCCATCTCAAGAATCTTCTCATCGGAATATCCTAAATAGAATATTAAAAATTCATCTCCCCCGTATCTAAAGCAATAAATATCATCTGATTCGATTGCTTTTAGGGCTGTGGCAACAATTATAAGACATAGGTCTCCAACGTGATGTCCATTTTCATCATTAATCTGCTTAAAATGATCGATATCTAACATCTCAACGGCGTAATTCTTCTTCTCCGTTACTGCTCTAGTAAGCAGTGCCTCCACCTTTGAGCTAAGCCTCCATCTATTAGAAAGACCTGTTAGCTCATCAATTCCTACCTGCTCCTTTAAAAGCTCATTAGCCCTCTTTGAATCCTCAAGGGAGTTCTGAATGCTAATGTACTTTCTAATGGAATTAGTAGTAAGCATCTTGTAGCTGTTATTATATCTTCTATATCTAATTAGCTCCTTATAGAGCTTATCCTTGTCCTTCTCCTCATCGTAAAGGGAAATCTTAAAATCCAAGATTCTAGTCTGAATATATGGGAAATCCATGCCCTTAACAGACTCATCAAAATCCTCCACTAAAGGTAGTAGGATGTCCTTTCTATCCGTCCTTTTTAGAAAATGTAAAAAGTCGAAAATGTACAAAAAGTAATCTACCTTATACTCTGTATCATAGTAGGCCTTAACCGCCTCTTTAAGACAGATCTCCTTCTCCTCTTTAGAAGAAGATACCTTGTTAGTATAGATTAACTTTGTAATATAAAAATCCACGCAAAGCTTCTCATCAGGATGTTTCCTTACAATATCCTCAATCTGGTCAATCTTCTTTTTGGTATCATCATAGAGACCAAATCTATAATAAAGCTTAGCTAGTGTGGTTAGAATAATTATCTCAATAGTCTTTTGTCGTGGGTTTTGATTACATTTTAAAATATGCTTATAAGCCTTCATAGCATATTCCATTGATATGTTAGAATCCTTGATATTATCACTAATCTCGGCATAATTCTCATAGGCAAGGGCTGCAACGAAATCATCATTTGATTTCTCTGCAAGACTTGCTGCTTCTTTAAAGTTATCTAGAGAATAAACAATCTCGCCTCTTGTGGCATAGAGAATCCCTAGGCTATTAAGACATCCACCTCTCTTATAGATATTATCTACTGCATCAAACTCTCTTGCTGCCTTATTAAAATAGTTAATGGCATTATCAAACTCCCCAAGAGTTAAATAGGCATCGGCTATATAAAAGTCAGCATAACCCATAAGATTAATATCAGAATTCTTCTCTGCTATCTTCTTAAAATCGCACGCTAATTCAATTGTCTTTAAGGGACTCTCAAATCTAATCTTATCCATAAGCTCAATCTGATCTATAATCCCCTGCTCATAGTTATAATCTTGTAATTCTTTCATATCAAACCTTCATAATTTTTTGCTAAACCCAATATATATAATAAACGAAATATATAGGTGAAACAAGGTAATTTTGCAAAACTATTGTTAAAATAGTTGCCGTAAAATATTAAAAGCTCCTAGCCTTTTATATGCTTATCAAATATATGATTACATATCTTCTGACTAGAAGCTTTTTAGTTTATTGCGTTATCTATTAATTTAGGATTCTCGTCTGGTTTGCAGACTCTTACAACACTAATCTTATAAGTGTAAAACTCTTTCCTTAATTTCCTGAGTTCTACCCTGATTCCAGAACTGTGTACCGATGTAACCGCAAGTTCTTCTTGCTACATTCATCTTGTCCTGGTCTCTATTCTTACAGTTAGGGCATTCCCAAACAAGCTTACCATCATCATCAGTGATAATCTGAATCTGACCTGTGTAACCACAAACCTGACAGTAGTCAGACTTAGTATTAAGCTCTGCGTACATAATGTTATCGTAAATGTACTGCATAACTGAAAGAACAGCTGGAATATTATTATTCATATCAGGAACTTCTACGTATGAAATAGCTCCACCTGGAGATAACTTCTGGAATTCTGATTCGAACTTTAACTTATCGAATGCGTTGATTTCCTCAGTTACATGTACATGATATGAGTTAGTAATATAATTTCTATCTGTTACACCTGGAATCTTACCAAATCTCTTCTGTAAGCACTTAGCAAACTTATAAGTTGTTGATTCAAGTGGTGTTCCATATAATGAGAAGTCGATGTTAGTTTCCTTAGCCCACTTCTTACATGTATCATTAAGATAGTTCATAAGCTTAAGGGCGAATTCCTTACCGCCTTCCTGTGTATGGCTAGTACCCTTCATGTAGTATGTACACTCATAAAGACCTGCATATCCAAGAGAAATTGTTGAATAGCCACCGTAAAGAAGCTTATCAATTGTTTCACCCTTCTTAAGTCTTGCAAGTGCACCATTCTGCCAAAGAATTGGAGCTACATCTGATGGTGTACCCTTTAATCTATAATGTCTGCACATAAGTGCTCTTCTACATAAATCAAGTCTTTCGTCTAAGATCTTCCAGAACTTCTCTTCATCCTTGTTAGATGAGCAAGCAACGTCAACTAAGTTAACTGTTACAACACCCTGGTTAAATCTACCGTAGTACTTAGGCTTGTTATCTTCATCTAAGTATGTTGTAAGGAATGATCTACAACCCATACATGGATAGCACTGACCATCGCCATTAGCATCAACCTTTAACTGCTTCATGATCTTCTCTGAAATATAATCAGGAACCATTCTCTTAGCTGTACATTCAGCTGCAAGCTTTGTTAAATCCCAATACTTAGAACCTTCATGGATATTATCTTCCTCTAATACATAAATAAGCTTAGGGAAAGCTGGTGTAATCCATACACCCTGTTCGTTCTTAACGCCCTGAATTCTCTGGCGAAGAACTTCCTTAGTTACAAGAGCTAAATCATCTCTTGTCTGGCCTTCTGGAACTTCATCAAGGTACATAAATACTGTTACGAAAGGAGCCTGACCGTTAGTAGTCATAAGAGTGATTACCTGATACTGAATCATCTGAACACCCTTCTTAACTTCTTCATGAACTCTGATTTCAGCGATCTCACGAATCTTCTCTTCTGAAGCTTCAACCCCTGTATCTGCGAGTTCCTTTCTTACCTGCTTAATAAACTTTTCACGGCTAACCTGTACAAATGGTGCAAGGTGAGCAAGTGAAATACTCTGTCCACCGTACTGTGAACTAGCAATCTGAGCAATTGCCTGAGTTGCAATATTACATGCTGTTGAGAAACTATGTGGCTTCTCAATCATAGTCTCAGAAATTACAGTTCCATTCTGAAGCATATCCTCAAGGTTAACTAAGCAACAGTTATGCATATGCTGAGCAAAGTAATCAGCATCATGGAAATGTATTAAGCCCTGCTCATGAGCTTCTACTATATCTTGTGGGAGAAGTAATCTCTTAGTAATATCCTTACTTACCTCACCTGCCATGTAGTCTCTCTGGACACTGTTAACAGTTGGGTTCTTATTAGAGTTCTCCTGCTTAACTTCTTCGTTGTTACATTCAAGCAAACTTAAAATCTGTTCATCTGTTGAATTAGACTTTCTTACCAACGCTCTCTTATATCTGTATGTGATATACTTTCTTGCAACGGCGAAAGCTCTTAAATTCATAATCTGGTTCTCAACTAAATCCTGAATTTCTTCTACATTAAGAGATCTACCCATTTCATTACATATCTGTTCTACATTCTCTGAAATAGTACGAATCTGTTCTGATGATAATCGTTCGCTATGTACGACTTCATTGTTGGCCTTAGTTACAGCATTAACAATCTTCTCAATATCAAATGTAACTTCTGAACCACTACGTTTAATAATCTTCATAATTGCTCTCCCCTTATTATTTTATGTCTCGAAAATTGTCTTTACGACATCTTTTCTATAATATCACATCGTTTATTTTTTAGGTACCATCTTACAAGAATATCTAAATTAAAAACATTCTTGACAAATCTTCGTATTGCTTAAGCTATTATTATAGTACTACATATTGTGCTTCTAGTCAATAACAAAATACAATATGTTGTGTATGCATAAAAATAGCTGCTATAAATGCTAAAGTCAAGACTCACATTCTTAGCAGCTACTTTTGCTATGAAACATAATCAAAATGAAACTTTCTTACTTATAAATTTCTGACCAACGAGAAACCATCTCTTCTGCCTCTACCTGAGAAGATACCTTAGTTACAATCACTCCATCTAAGTAGATTTCATATACTGGGAAAAGCTTTGGGCTATCACCATGTCTTACTTCTACTTTGTTGTACTTTACTCGTTCCATAATTTACCCCCGATTTTTTATTCTTAGTTTTTTTGTCATAAAAGGCGCATAAAACTACATCTTGTGTCTGCAAAATCAAGTAATAGTCTTATTTTATTCACATGCCTTCCCTATATGTTGTATTATATCATGGTTCATGCCAAAGATAAACACTATATTTAGTATTGGTACCAAAGGACTAATGCCAGACTATATACCCCCAAGATATTTACTACTTTTTAATATAATTGTCGAACAATTAATGTATTATTGTCTTAATTGCTGCAATATTATATAATTATATTAGGAAAATGTGATTATAGAAATGTGAACAAAATATAATAAAACTCTATAAAGGAGAAAATCAATGAGTGATAATACTATTTACGCTGATGATTATGAAAGATCCAACAGATTAAATCGACGTATCGCTACTATTGATGCCTATTATCTAGCTATTGTAGCTAATAAGCCATTCACAGAATACTTTGGTGATACTAGATTTTCTAACCTGACAGAATTTGTTGCCGAGGAAGAAAAAATTAATCTCATGGATTTTATAGACAGCTATGAAGGACAAGAATTAAAGGGAATTTTCCACTTTAGAAATTACAAGGGAGAAATGCGCCTAAATCTCATTACTTTATTTGCCCAAAAGACCTCATCTGCTAGAGGCGAGATAAACATTGAAATGGTCGATATTGAAAGCCTTGCAAATATTAATGACCTTTTACTTGATGACATTACGAAGGGGCGGGTTCTCTTTGGGCTAACAAAGGAATACACCTTCACCTATGATATGACTGACGACATTTTTAAAATGTGCCGTTATGACATATTTTCAAAAGACACCATCTATAAAATGAGCCTGATTCAGTGGCGCGAATTCATGATAAATGAAGGCTTTATAGCAGAATCTGACATCGGCCTATTTAAAAACCTCGTGGGACAGATTCTATCCTACGAACAGAGTTTTAGCGCAAAGATTACAACTAGTATGCGTACCCAAAAGCAGATCATGGAGAAACTCATTTTCACAGGCATGGTCTATAACAAGTATAACGGCGACAAGATTGTTATCGGCAGGATTCTTACTGATGAAAATGCTCACACAAACAGCAATCTTATCGAAATGATTAGCGACCTTTCCTACGATGCTCTAACTGGTGTCTATAACAAAAAGACTATTACAGAGTATGCAAAGAACCTGATTTCCGCTAATAATGACCACAAACACGACAATTACATGGACGCCTATCCTACAAATCTAGCCATTCTCATTCTTGACGTGGACAATTTTAAGAAGGTAAACGACCTTTATGGTCACATGTATGGCGACAAGATTTTGGGAAGGATTGGTAGGAAACTTAAAGAAATCATTGGTGATGGCGGAGTTATTGGACGTATCGGCGGCGATGAATTTTTAATAATCCTCTTTGATATTACTGATGAAAATCTTTTGCGAGGCTATCTAAGAGCGGTTAGAACCCAGATAAAATGGGAGTTTATTAATGATTTCGCGGACTTTAACATAACCTGTTCTATTGGTTCTTCCATCTATCCAAAGGATGCAAGTAACTATGACGAACTCTTTAGAATCGCGGATTTCTGCCTCTATATTGCAAAGGAAAAAGGCCGCGATAGATACGTTTTCTATAGAAAAGAGATTCACGAAGAGGCATATATTAAGAGTATTACAAGTTCTGATAAGAAAAATGTTTCCGGCCGTGAGGTTAACGAATTACGCTATATTTCTAAGGTTATCGAGCAATTTGCAAGAAATAAACGACAAGCTATATCTGACCTCTTAACTCACATACAAGAGACCTTTAATGTGGATAGCGTAAACATTTATAGAGGAGAGAATTTAGAGCTTTACAAGACTTTCGGTCAGGTTCTTGATAACTCTTCTAACGCCCTCTACGCAAAGAGTCCGGGCTTTAAGAGCATGCTTTGTGAGAAAATGTTTCTTGAATCTAGCTTTGTTGGCAGAGTTGCAGATGTAGCACCAGAATTTAGTGAGGCTATGCATCAGCGAAATGTTATATGTACAATTCAAATTGTTCTTGGAAATGATACGAATAATATTACCGGCCTTCTAACCATTGATAAGGTAGGAAACGCTCCACAAAAGTGGGCAGAATACGAGATTCAAACTAGCCTAATTGCAGCTTATCTAATAAATGTGCTGATTGCTGATGAGGACAGGCCTTATTTGAAGTAATAGGCTTAAAATACTAAGATATGAAATAATAAGGGGTGCTGTTGCAATACATTTTCATAAAAATATAAAGACCTTAAGTCTTCGTGATGTTTCTATACTCACTAAACTTAAGGTCTTTTTTATTATCTATGCTAAAGCATCTTCTTTTTCTTCATATACCAAATTACAATAATACAAACCACCACGATGCCTATACAGATTATGGCAAAGCCGTAAGGAACTGTGGCAAATGGCATATATTTCTCTGCAGTGTTCATTCCCCATAATCCTGAAATAATGGTTGGAATGGCCATTAAAACAGTAAGGGCTGTAAGTCGCTTCATTACATTATTTAGTCTATTGTCAATTACTGATGAAAGAAGCTGTCTTGTACCATCGATGACATCTCGATAAATAGAGGTCATCTCGATAGCCTGCTGATACTCGACGGTTACATCTTCAAGTAATTCCATATCTTCTGGGTACTGTTCAATTCTTTTGTATCTTCTAAGTCTCTCTAACACGATGCTGTTTGACCTAAGAGATGTGGCGAAATAAACCAATGTAGATTCTAATTCATGAAGCTCGATTAAATCCATATCAGTTGTGTTTCCCATAACTCTTTCTTCTATCTCGATTCGCTTCTTATCAATTAAACGAAGGTTTATCTGATAACTTGCTGCGGAACGATAAAGAAGCTGGTAGATAAAACGCATCTTCTTTTTAGTGCTAAATTCTTTTATCTTGTTTCGAATAAAATAAGTAAGAATAGGTGTTTCTTCCTTACAAATCGTAATTATCGTATCTGATTTCAAAATAATACCTAAAGGAATTGTGGTATACATCTTCTTCTCATGTCTAACCTCTGGAGTTGGGATATCCACTAAGATAAGAGTATATCCATCTTCAAGGCTGATACGAGAGCTTTCTTCCTCATCAAGAGCTGTAGCTAAATCGGTTAAATCGATTTCGTACATTTCAGCAATTTCGTTTAGCTCTCTGCTTGTGGGGCCAACCATGTTGATCCAGCAACCTTCCTTAGGCTGTTCTAATTGTGATAAAACTCCATGATCAGTTCTAAAAACTTCATACATGATTGAATTACCTCCTAGCACCAATTTTATTCTTCTTTTTTGTCGCACTCCTTATTATGCTGTCCGGCCATAGCGCAAGACGCACAGTTACCGCTACAAACATCTCTAAGTCCATCTTTTTTATGAAAATATGACACTGCCAAAAACATTCCTACTATAACAACTAGTAAAACGACAGCCACTAAAATATTAACTAAATCCATATTAAGCACCTTATTTCTATAAATTCAAGTCTCTCCTACGAGAAATTACCGCACTTAATTTTAGCATATTGAGAAAAGTTTTTACAGTAAAATTATTTTCTAACCTTATCGCAATCTTCCCAATTTTTTCTTCTAGGATTAATCCTAGATGTGAAAGTACTCTTCCAAATTGTTGGATTAAAGAGCATTAACATTGGGAATAACTCTAATCTTCCTGCTAACATATCAAAGATAAAAACGAATTTACTAAGTACACTAAAGGATGCAAAATTGCAGGTCGGTCCTACATTTGCAAGACCAGGACCAATATTATTAATTGTTGCAGCTACGGATGTGAAGGTAGTTACTAGGTCTTGATTCTCTAGGGAAATCAAAAGGCAAGACACCGTGAAAACGCAAATAAAAGTCATGAAATAAACATTAACTGATCTAAGGGTCTCATGTTCTACTGTCTTTCCCTCGATTCTAATAGCCTTAACAGACTTTGGATGAATATAGGAATGGAATTCCTTAATAATAGTCTTAAAGCTAATTATAAATCTAGAAACCTTAATACCACCACCTGTGGAACCAGCACAGGCACCTACAAACATAAGTATTACCAATATAAATTTTGAGAAAGCCGGCCAGGTATCAAAATCCACTGTTGAATAACCAGTTGTTGTAATAACTGTGGCAACCGCAAAACTTGATGCTCTTAGGGCCTGCTCTAAATTTGAAAACATATGGGCAATATTTATGCAAATAGCAAGTGTACTTGCAACAATAATTCCAATGTAAACCTTAACTTCTTCTACATTTAAGGCCTGTCTAAAATGCTTAAATAAAAGATAGTAATAAGCATTAAAGTTTACACCAAATAAAATCATAAAGATTGTTACAATCCACTGAATAAGTGGGCTGTAACCACCAATACTTGTATTCTTAATACCGAAACCACCAGTACCTGCTGTACCCATTGATGTACAGATTGAGTCAAAGAAACTCATACCTGCAAAAAGTAAAATAATAATTTCAATTACTGTAAGTCCGATATAGATTCCATAAAGGATTCTTGCTGTTCTTCCAATTCTTGGAACCAGCTTTCCTACCTGAGGCCCCGGGCTTTCTGCCTTCATAAGATTGATATTAGAACCACCAGTCATAGGTAAAATGGCAAGAAGGAATACTAAAACTCCCATTCCGCCAATCCAATGAGTGAAACTTCTCCAAAATAAAATACTTTTTGAAAGGCTTTCAACCTCAAGTAAAATTGAGGCACCAGTTGTGGTAAAACCAGAAACTGTCTCAAAAAGCGCATTTACATAATTAGGAATTTCACCACTTATTGTAAAGGGTAAGGCACCAAAAATACTCATAAAAATCCAGCTAAGAGCAGTGGAAACACAACCCTCTTTTAAATAAAAGACGGTATCTTTGGGCTTTTTTATTACCATTAATTGTCCTATTACAATAGCTAGGGCAGCTGATATAAGAAAGGCAGGAACTGTACTTTCTCCATAAATCAAGGCCACCACTACTGGGATAAGCATTAAAACTCCCTCGATTTTTAATACATTTCCCAACACAATTCGTATCATGGAACTATTCATAATTAAACTCCGATTTCATTCATTTTCTTAATTTATGCCAAAATGTCTTCGATTCTATCAAAACCTGTATGAGTTGTAATGATAACTACTGAATCTCCCACCATAATTTCGTCATTACCAGTTGGAATAATTATCTTACCCTTTCGACTAATCAAGGCAATAAGTAAGCCTTTCTTAAGCTTAATGTCCTTTAAAGGCTTGTTAGTAAGCTTTGAATTCTCACGTACATTAAATTCAATACCTTCAGCTCTTGAATCAAAGAGGTGATAAAGGGTTTCAATCTCGCTTCCCATAGATTCCTTTAAGGCTCTAACATATGCAATAATAGCCTCACTAGTTATGTATCTTGGGTAAATTACGCTACCAAGGTCTAGGCTATTGATTACATTTTTAAAGGCTGTTCTGTTAACCTTAGTGATAACTTTGGCGTTACTAACCTGTCTTGCATGAAGGGTTAGCATAACATTTTCCTCATCAATACCAGTTAAAGGCACGAAGGATTCTACATATTCAAGACCTTCTTCCTTTAAAACCTCCATATCAGTTCCGTCGGCGTTAATGATTGTAGCCTCTGGTAAAAGGTCAGTAAGTTCCTTGGCTCTATTAACATTGTTCTCGATAATCTTAGTCTCAATGCCTGCAGAAATTAGCTGTTTTGTTAAATAAAATGAGGCACGACCGCCACCAACGATCATTGTGTTCTTTACAGATCGTGTCTCAAAACCAAACTTCTTTAGGAAATGCTTAGACTCTTCTCTTGAACTAATAAAGGAAACTACGTCTCCTGCTAAAACTACATCCGCACCTGATGGAATAATAACTTCGTCGTTTCGCTCAATTCCACAAATCAAGCCCACAGTCTTTGAATCGCCGCAGATATTGGCAATCTGGTTATTAACCATTGGACTTTCCTTAGGTACCTTGAATCTAATCATATCGGCTCTGCCTCTTGCAAATGTATCCACTTCCAAGGCTGTTGGCAAATATAGTAATCTTGCTATTTCCCTTGCTGCTTCAAGCTCTGGATTAATCACCATAGCAAGGTCTAGCTTACTTCTTAAGTATTCTGTTTCTTCGCTGTAATCTGGAGTTCTAACTCTTGCAATAGCTGAGCAACCTGAAACGTGCTTAGCCACTGTACAACATAACAAATTAAGCTCATCAGAACCTGTTACAGCAATTAGTAAATCCGCATCGGCAACATTAGCACTCTTTTGTACTGTAAGACTTGCACCATTACCAATGATTCCTAAAACATCATACATTCCTGACAAAGCTTCAACTCTTGTCTTGTTCTTATCTATAATTGTAATATCATGTCCTTCTTTTGAAAGCTGCTCCACTAGTGTAGAGCCTACCTTACCTGCGCCCACAACAATGATATTTAAACCTTTATGGTCTTCCTTGTGGTTCTTAAATATGTTCATGACAATGCCTCTCTTTTCAAACTAATTATCTACTTAATTCTTTAAGCTCATTTAAGAGTTCTAAATCTGATTGAGTAACTCTGATATTAGTTGTAACCGCCTTCTGACCAGGCTTTGTTACTGTTAATTCAATAATTGAATCAGCAGGAATACCACTTGAGAAAGTGTCAGACATAAACGCTACAAATTTAGGATGGTTGCCGCTAAATTTAGACAAAGCATCCTTGATTTTCAACATATTCATTGGGTTAAAAGCCATATTTTCCACTCCGTTCTATTATAATCACATATAAGATTGTAGATTATAAAATAATAAAGTCAAGACAATTTTAGCACACTTGAGAGTAGTTTCCATGCAAGTCAATAATAGTTATACTAATGTATTGAAACTTACTATACAAGTGTTTTATTTATGATTTTTCTGTAAGTCAAGACTCGCTCGTAAGTCTAGCGCCGGATTCGGGTCTGCTTAAAGCAGCCCCGAATTCCTGTCCGAATCCGTGCGCATCCTCTCTTGTAGTTATTTGCGTAGCAAATCACTACTCGTGTGCGAGCCGCGGCAAAGCCGCATCTAATGCGAGCACTTCCTTACGGAGCGTTTAACTCAGTCGGAGCTTGTACCCCGACTGAGTTAAAATGGGAGTGAATGACCTATTATTATAAGCCCTAAGTTAATCCCCTATACTAATATTTCGTCATATTGTTTGTATATTATTAGTATTTTTGATTTTTTTTGAAAAAAATGGTTGACAAAAAATCTAATATTGTGTAATATATAACTCGTGCTTGAGAGCACAACAATCTAAGACATGCGCGAGTGGCTCAGTGGTGGAGCACCTCCTTGCCAAGGAGGGGGTCGCGGGTTCGATCCCCGTCTCGCGCTCTTCAGTTAAGAACAGAATCTTTGATTCTGTTCTTTTTTGTTATATGGTGGACGGGGGCGAACCTCGCGACCCCGGTCGCGTGCTCGATCTCTCGCCTGTCGGCTCGGTCGTTTCTTCTGCCTTTCAGGCAGAGGTGTCCACTGGACACCCGAAACGTCTCGCGCTCTTCAGTTAAGAACAGAATCTTTGATTCTGTTCTTTTTGTTATATGGTGGACGGGGGGCGAACCTCGCGACCCCGGTCGCGTGCTCGATCTCTCGCCTTGCGCTCTTCCCTCCCCAATTATGAGAAATAAGTTATGAAAGTCCCACCAGCACTGCATTCCAAGGACACATTCGAGTTCCGGCAATTCAGAGAATTATTAAGCAAGTTCTGTATATCGCACTAATTCCGTTCTTCAATTTCACTTTTTGGACTTTTATGAGAGATTTCTTTATTTACAGGCACTGCTTTACGGGGATTCCTACTTGCTTTCCTATTCCTAAAAGGCTTGTTTGTGCCTATATCATCTTTTATTTCGCTCCACAAGCACAAATTTTTCTTCTATATTTATAGCTCCAAAAATTTCTTGTGACTTTTTTCAGCTACTATTAAAAAAGAAGCACAAGATTACTCTTCTTACTAATGAGAGCTTAAAATTCCTGTGCTTTTATTGAGGATATAAGCTTATCACAGGCACGCCATGTCTTTTTTATTCAAAAATCAAGAAAAGGGCCTGTGCCTTTTATCGAGCTAAATAAAGTTTTAAGCACAATCCCTTGGTTTGCAGACTACCTCACAGCCTCCTAGTCCCGAAAGCCCCACCATTTATAAGCAAGTTATGAAAATCCAACCAACACTGCATTCCAAGGACACATTCGAGTTCCGGCAATTCAGAGAATTATTAAGCAAGTTCTGTATATCACACTAATTCCATTCTTCAATTTCACTTTTTTGACTTTTATGAGAGATTTCTTTATTTACAGGCACTGCTTTACGGGGATTCATACTTGCTTTCCTATTCATAAAAGGCTTGTTTGTGCCTATATCTTCTTTTATTTCGCTCCACAAGCACAAATTTTTCTTCTATATTTATAGCTCCAAAAATTTCTTGTGACTTTTTCCCGCTACTATTTTTAAAAAAAACACAGGATAACTCTTCTAACTAAAGAGAGCTTGAAATTCCTGTGCTTTAATTGTGGATATAAACTTATTACAGGCACACCATGTCTTTTTTATTCAAAAATCAAGAAAAGGGCCTGTGCCTTTTATCGAGCTAAATATAGTTTTTAAGCACAATCCCTAGGTTTGTAGCATGCCAAACCGGCTAAAAAACAGAAATTACCAGTTTGCAGCACGCACAATCGGTTAACAGCACAATCCCTTGGTTTGCAGCCTACCTCACAGCCTCCTAGTCCCGGAAGCCCCACCATTTATAAGCAAGTTATGAAACTCCCACCAGCACTGCATTCCAAGGACACATTCGAGTTCCGGCGGTTCAGAGAATTATTAAGCAAGTTCTGTATATCGCACTAATTCCGTTCTTCAATTTCACTTTTGGGACTTTTATGAGAGATTTCTTTATTTACAGGCACTGCTTTACGGGGATTCCTACTTGCTTTCCTATCCCTAAAAGGCTTGTTTGTGCCTATATCTTCTTTTATTTCGCTCCACAAGCACAAATTTTTCTTCTATATTTATAGCTCCAAAAATTTCTTGTGACTTTTTCTCGCTATTATAAAAAAAGAAGCACAGGATAACTCTTCTTACTAATGAGAGCTTGAAATTCCTGTGCTTTTATTGAGGATATAAGCTTATCACAGGCACACCATGTCTTTTTTATTCAAAAATCAAGAATAGGGCCTGTGCCTTTTGGAAGACAAATCAAGGTTTCTAAGCACAATCCCCGGGGTTGCAGCATGTCAAACCGGCTAAACAGCAGAAATTAACAGTTTGCAGCACGCACAATCAGTTAACAGCACAATCCCCCACCGCAAAAAGCTGGCGCTTTCGCGCCAGCTTTCCCACTAATCTATAGTCTATTTATTTTTGTTCCTTAAAGACAGTAAAACCTTTAATTACAACTCTTCCCACTGATCCAACAAATCCTTGAATACCTTAAGGGCGTCACTAACCACTTCTGGTTTTGTCATGTCTACCTTGGCGAGCTTTAGAAGCTCGATTGGGTGCATGCTGCTGCCGCTCTTTAAGAATTTCTTGTAGCCTTCTAGGACTTCCTTATCACCTTCTAAGATTTTTAAAGAGATGGCGATTGCAGCAGAATAGCCTGTTGCATACTGGTAAACATAGAAAGGTGTGTAGAAATGAGGGATTCTCGCCCACTCATAGGCAATGTTATCATCAATTATCATGTCCTTGCCAAAGTACTTCTCATTAAGGCCCTTGTAGAGTTCGCAAAGATTGCTAGCTGAGAGAACCTCGCCATTTTCCACCATTTCGTGAGCCTTCATTTCAAACTCAGCAAACATAGTCTGTCTATAAAGTGTACCCTTAAACTGCTCAAAATAATGATTTAGCAAATACTTCTTCTGCTCCTTATCAGTACAATTCTTTAGAAGATACTGCATAAGAAGTGACTCATTTACAGTTGATGCAACCTCAGCTACGAAGATTCTGTAACCCGCATAAACATAAGGCTGTGTATTATTTGAGTAGTAAGTGTGCATTGCATGACCTGTCTCGTGAATTAAAGTAAAGACATCATTTAAAGTATCTGTGTAATTTAAGAAAATATATGGATGTGTTCCATAGCAGCCCCAAGAGAAAGCCCCTGAACGCTTGCCTTTATTTTCATAAACATCAACCCAGCCATTCTCATAGCCAGACTTAACAATTTCAACATAGTCCTCCCCCATTGGTGCAAGAGCCTTTAGGGCCATCTCCTTGGCCTCTTCATAGGAAACTTCCCAGTTAAAGTCCTTCACCATTGGAGCGTAGATGTCGTAAAAATGTAACTCTGATAGGTTAAGCTCCTTCTTACGAAGAGAAACATATCTATGCATCAAGTCAAGATTCTCATTTACTGTGTTTATGAGACTTTTGTAAACATCAGTAGGGATGAAGGAACCGGATAGATATCTTTCTAGGCTTGAGTTATATTTTCTTACATCTGCATAAAATACGGCCTGCTTTACATTTCCATAAAACATGGCTGCAATGGTGTTTATGTTATCCTTATATGAAGTGTAGAGGTTCTCAAAAGCTGACTTTCTAAGCTCTCTGTCTTGACTCTCCATTAAAGCGCCGTAGCGGCCATTTGTAAGGTCGTGCTCCTCGCCCTTTGAATCGGTAACCTTCTTAAACTTCACATCTGCGTTATTAAACTTTGAGAAAATGTCACCACTGACGCCAGTTACGTTAGCAACCTTTGCAAGAATCGCCTCCTCTTTATCTGAAAGAGAGTGTTCCTTTGTGGCAAGCATATCCTCTATTAAATGAGCGTACTCACACATTGGCTCTGTCTTTATGTAGCCACGAAGAGTTTCTTCATCAATAGCCAAGATTTCAGGCTCTAAAAATGAGTACTTCTCTGCCATCTTTACAGCTATAGCCTGGGCCTTTCCGGACATCTCCTGATACTGGGCATTTGATGTGTCCTCGTAATATTTCATAAATGCGTAGACATAAACTCTCTCGACTTTATAATCTACCTCATCTGATTCCTTAATTGCAGCGTATAGATTTTCAACGCCTTTGGCAATCTCGCCCTTATATTGGCAAGGAATAGCCGCTAACTTTTCAAGTTCCCCTAAATCCTCTTTCCAGGCAGCATCACTAGCATATATATCATTAACTGCCCACTTAAATTTATCATTAATTTCCTTACGTTCCTTAAGTGCCATAGTTTTCTCCTTTCCCATTCCTTTGACTTTAACTATTTTAACAAATGTATTCTCATGAGTAAATTCTTTTATTCATCATAATTTCCCATTAGCTAAACAAAAGCTTAAAATAAAAAAATCCAAGCAAGTATTACCTGCTTGGAAATGCTCTTAATTATAGGCTGCGACTACATTTTTAGCAAAATCCTTAATGTTCATTAGGTCACAACTATTCGGTCTGTCCTTATGCATCAGACCAAATTCACCCTTGCAAAAGAACTCCTTATCTGAAAGCTTTAGGCCTGTCTCGCCCTTTCTCTTTCTCTCTTCTATACATTTTTTTATCTGACTATGAGTGGACTTTCTAATAGCGGAAGAGGAAAAATTATAAATCGTCCCCTTCTCTAATTCAAGATTATCTATAAAAGACTTCACATTAGGATCTGCATCCTCGTAATAAACCGAGTTTCCAAGAAACAAAATGTCTGTGTCCTTATCCACTGGATGGCTTATATCAAGGGCTTCCACTCCAAGGGCCTCTGACATAGCCTTAGCTAGCTTTCTAGTATTCCCATTCTTACTTCTGCTAAAATATCTAACTGTAATTTTCATCTACACAACTCCTTATAAACCATACACAAATCCTAAAAATGTATAATCTATAAGTCCTGATTCACGTACAATTTAGTCAATTATATATGCTATGTATATTGATTGCAAGTTAAAAATAGTTTTATGCCTCAAGCTCAGGTAAACAAGCTGACACAGCTACTGCAAGTGCGCCCTTACCGATATGACATGAGATACTAAGGGATAATGGATCCATGTGGATGTCGTATCCTGGGAATTCCTTAGATAATAATTCCTTCCACTCTGCTGCCTCTTCTGGATTTCCTGAATATGCAGCCTCAAGATGAAGCTTACCTTCCTTTGCGAAGTTAGCAAAACGGTTCTCGAAGTCATTTTTCATAGCTTCAATCATCTTCTTTTTAGCAGCTTCCTTACCTCTTGTCTTAGTGTAAGCATCAAGCTTCTCGCCCTGAATCTGTAAAACTGGCTTTAAGTTTAAAACTGTACCAATTGCTGCAGCTGCAGGTGTGATTCTTCCGCCCTTCTTAAGATACTTTAAAGTCTCAAGTGTGATATATATACTTGAATCAAACTTATGCTTCTCTAGGATTTCCTTGATTTCCTTAGCTGAATAACCCTTCTTTGCAAGCTCAAGTGCATCAATAGCTGACTGTCTCATAGTGACAGAAATTCTCTGGTTGTTAACAACGCAAACCTTTCCATCATAATCCTCAGCAAGCATTGTAGCTGTCTGGCATGTGCCTGAAAGACCGCTAGACATTGGGATAAATACAAGTTCATCGTAATCCTTTAAGACCTCATCAAATGTATCCTGTAATTCACCAACTGATGGCTGAGATGTAGAAATATCAGCATCTCCTTCAAGCTTTACGTAAAATTCTTCCTGTGTTAATGTAATATCTTCAAGATATTCCTTACCATCAATGAAAAATGGCATAGGAATTACTCTTATTCCTAATTCTTTGCTTTCTTTTTGTGTAATACCACTATTGCTGTCTGTAACAATCGCAACTTTGCTCATAAGTCCTCCTTAAATATAAATAAGCTACCAAGTAAGTAGCTTAACTTTTTCCAAGAAATCAAACTTGCTTATAACTTGTAACCTATTGTTAGGCAATGATATAATCATAATGCATTTAAACTATTTTGTAAATAAAAGTTTTGAAAGGTCTAGGCCTCAATACCTAGTATTTAAAACCACTTGTCGTAATTTGGCCTGTAAAAATTTCCGCTAAATTTTAAAAAAACGCGACAAATATTCATATAAAAGACATTTTGGAGGAACAATAATGGAAATCAAAAAATTAGACTATATAGATGAAACAATCTCAGCCGCTTTTAATGACTTCTTAGGAAAATGTAGTGACTGCGAGCCTTACTACTCAAACCAGTACAACCCTAAGTTTCTAGGCTACGCTCTCTTTGAAGGTGACACTATCATTAGCTATCTTGGCGCCCTTTTAATTAACTTTGAAAAGCCCGTAACTTCTGATTTTGAATTAGATGAGGCTAGCAAAAACATTTTCGAAATCTCAGCTCTTACCCTTCCAGAATATAGAAACAAGGGCTGTTTTACTAAGTTGCTTGGAAAATGTATCTCTGACTGGCAGAATAGCTCAAACTTTATTATGCCACTAGAGGATGAGTTTAAGGATGCTAGCTTTGTTTCTGACTATCTTTATTCAGAGTATCTCTATGTTTTAAAGAAAGAGGATTTTGTGACTAATCAGGAGACGCTTTCAAAGGACAGCTTAAAAATCGACCACTACTGCGCCTTTACAGAAGATCACCAACATTATTATCTATATTTATCAGCAGAAGATGCTTCTAATTCTGGTGAAGCTCTTGAAGCTGATGAAAGCTCTGAATCTAGTGAGGTTTACGGCATCGAAGATGAAGATGTTCAGATTCTTAATGCCTGCTTTAACGAGGAAGAACCTGCTGCCGTGATTAATATTAGTTTTGAAAAATCTTACGCTACAATTTACGGAGTTTTTGTTGATGAAGATAAGAGAAATTTAGGACTAGGCTATGCTTTGCTTTATGACTGTTTAGAAGAACATTTTTCTAATTATGACTTGCCTCTAATTCTAAATGTAACTAGCACTAACATTCCAGCTTGTAAGCTATATAAAAAGGCTGGCTTTAAAGCAGCCAGCCAAGTTAATTTCTATGCAATTACATCGCCCATATCATAAAGGCCAGCACCCTTGCCATTAAGGAACTTAGCAGCGCTAACTGCTCCCTTTGCAAAGACTGCCTTTGAATAAGCAGTATGTTTAATTTCAATTACTTCGTCTTCGCCAGCAAAGAATACTTCATGCTCGCCAACGATTGTACCGCCTCTAACAGCACTAATACCGATTTCCTTAGGATTTCTCTTCTCTCTAAGCTGACTTCTATCATATCTATAGAAGTAATCATCATCTAAGACTTCCTTCATAGAATCAGCTAGAGCAAGTGCTGTACCAGATGGTGCATCAATCTTCTTATTATGATGCTTCTCAACGATTTCAATATCAAAACCCTCTGGTGCGAATACCTTTGCAGCTTCCTTTAAAAGCTTGAAAATTGTATTAATACCAAGGGACATGTTAGCTGACTTTAAAACAGCTACACGTGTTGAAACATCCTTAATTCTTGCTATCTGTTCATCAGATAAACCAGTTGTACAAACTACTACTGGAACCTTCTTTTCCTCTACATAATCAAGTAAGGCATCAATAGCCTTTGCTGCTGCAAAATCAATAATTACATCAGCTTCAATATTACAATCCTTAATTGAGCCAAATACAGGGTATGTGTTATGTCCATCATCAAATGGATCAACACCTGCAACTATCTCAATGTCCTTATCGTTATCACAAATTCCTGTAATAACTCTACCCATATGGCCATTACAGCCATGCATAATTGCTCTTGTCATTTACTACCTCTTTTATATCATTTTACTTTAGTTATTAAAGTACGCCGTATTCCTTAAGGGCACTTTCAAGTCTCTTAAGATTTGCATCTTCCATTTCACATAAAGGAGCGCGAAGTGGACCAACATTCCAACCCATTAAATTAAGGGCATGCTTAACTGGAATAGGATTAACCTCACAGAATAATGCATCTACTAAATTAAGAGCCTTAAACTGTAATTCCTTAGCCTTCTCAACGTTACCTGCCATAAACTCAGCACAAATATCATGTGTCTGCTTTGGTGCTACATTAGATAATACTGAAATAACACCCTTAGCTCCAATAGACATAAGTGGGACAATAAGTCCATCTTCACCTGAATACATATCAAGTCTACCTTCAGCTAATGCCATCATCTTACTTTCCTGTGTAAGATTACCTGTAGCTGCCTTAATAGCAACGATATTCTCAACATCCTTAGCTAACTTAACAGCTGTCTCTGGCTGAATATTGCAGCCTGTTCTACTTGGAACATTGTACATAATAATTGGTAAGTCTACTGACTTAGCAATAGCACTGTAGTGCTTATAAAGACCTTTTTGTGTAGTCTTATTGTAGTAAGGTGTTACAACTAATAAACCATCTACACCTACTTTTTGAGCTTCCTTAGATAAATAAATTGCTGACTCTGTGCAATTAGAACCTGTACCTGCAATAACAGGAACTCTCTTGTTAACATATTCAGCTGTAAATCTAATAGCTTCAATATGTTCTTCGTTAGTTAATGTTGAAGCCTCACCAGTTGTACCACAGATAATAATAGCATCTGTAGAATTGTTAATCTGGAAATCGAGAAATTCTCCAAGCTTCTCATAATTAACTTCACCATTGTCCTTCATAGGTGTAATAATTGCTACACCTGCTCCAGTAAATACTGACATATCTTTCCTCTTTCTGCCATTTGCGGCTACTTAATATTTAAAAAGTTCTAGTTCATTACCTAGGTAAAGGTTAAGGCAAAACAAATGCCAGTCAAATAGACTGGCACCTAAAGAATCTTCCTAAATATTAATTAATCCTTAAGTAGCCCTCCATCTTATGATGACAGTCGCATGGTTATTGACCATACTCCCAGCATAGATACTCCGGCATATCTACACTTCGGCGAAATTTCCTTTCACTCTTATTCTTAGGACTCCGGGTCCTCCTAATAGCTACTAATAAATTACGCAACCTCTACCTTATATAGAAATAAAATTCCTATCACTTATTAAATTATATTGTAAATAACTTCTTATTTACAAGTGTCAATATAGCACTTGAAAATATCGATGTCAACCAATTACAACTAGTTAAATGTATATATTTTATTCTGAAATTTTCTTAATCTGACTTACTGAAACTTCGTATGCTACTCTAATCTCAGTTTTGTCCTCAGAAATCTTCTTTGAATACTCTCTAGACTGTACTCTACCAACGACCTGAATGTTAGCACCAATCTTAATATCTGAAGCATATTTTGCATTACGGCCCCAAGCAATACATGGAATGTAATCTGACTTACCGTACTGTCTGTTAACAGCTACTAATAAATCTGCGATTTCTCTACCAAGTGGAGTCTTTCTATATACAGGTGGCTTACAAACGAAACCATCAAGGAAAATCTGATTAGAAGGAATCTTATGTGGATGCTCTTCTGTTTCCTCTTCCTCTGACTTTACAGCTTCCTGCTTCTCAGCTGCATATAAATCATAGTATTCATTGAATTCATCATGATTTTCTAATTCTTCTACAAAAATAATTTCCTTTACGAAAACAGATAATAATAACTTTCTACCTGTCTCTTCATGTCTGTTATATGATCTAAACTGACCTAAAATAACAACATCCTTACCCTTACAATCTGAATGCACATCAAATAATCTGTCTGAAACAATAATAGGAATAATATCTTCCATATCACTAAGTCTTGAAACTGCTACATTACAAATGTAGAAACCTTCACCAAAGCTTTCGTGACTGAACTGGAAATCTGAAACAACCTTTCCTACTATTCTGACTTTGTTATTCTCTGCGATTTTCTCTAACATTTCTCGTTTTCTCCTTCCTTTATCCCAAAAAAGTATCAACAACAGCTAGTCTTTCGTTTTCTCTGTTGCTTGACTAAAAGATAGTGTAAAATAAAACTTTGTAGATTTTGTGTACAAAATACATTTTTTACTAATAACTATCTTATATTAAGAATTTTCTTATGTAAAATTTACTTAAATATAGCATACATTAAAAATATTGTATACACAATTTTTCTTAAAAATTTTAGTTTAACTATTGTACTAATTAAGATACAATATTTTCTATTTTTAGACTATTGTAATTTGAAAATATTATGATAGAATTAAAAAGTTGCTATTACAACAGGCTTAATTTTTAAGCCCTACTTGCTAATTAATAAATTAGATTTCGTATTTATAAAGAAAGGACTAAACAATGAGGACAAAACGTGAAGATATTCGTAATATCGCTATTATCGCCCACGTAGATCATGGTAAGACAACTCTTGTTGATGAGCTTTTAAAGCAGAGTGGTACTTTTAGAGCTAATCAGGAAGTAGCAGAACGTGTCATGGATTCTAACGATATTGAACGTGAAAGAGGAATTACAATTCTTTCTAAAAACACTGCTATCACTTATAAGGATACAAAGATTAACATTATAGATACTCCAGGCCATGCTGACTTCGGTGGTGAGGTTGAACGAGTTTTAAAGATGGTTAATGGTGTTATTCTCGTTGTCGATGCTTTTGAAGGCGTTATGCCACAGACAAAGTTCGTTTTACAGAAGGCACTCGAACTTGAACTATCAATTATTGTTTGTATCAATAAGATTGATAGACCAGAAGCTAGACCAAACGAAGTTATCGATGAGATCTTAGAATTATTCATCGACTTAGACGCTAATGAAGACCAGCTTGATTGCCCATTTATTTTCGCATCAGCTAAGTCAGGTTATGCTATGGCTGATTTAAATGATGAAAAGAAGGATATGGAACCATTATTCCAGTGTATCGTTGATAACATCCCAGCTCCAGAAGGAGATCCAGATGCTGATACACAGATGCTTGTTTCAACAATCGATTACAACGAATTCGTTGGTAGAATCGGTGTAGGTAAGATTGATAACGGTTCAATCAAGGTAAATCAGGAGGTTATGATTGTTAACCATCATGACCCTTCTGTTCATAAGAGAGTTAGAGTTACAAAGCTCTATACTTTCCAGGGTCTTAACAAGGTAGAAGTTAACGAAGCTACAATCGGTGAAATCGTTGCTGTTTCAGGTATTGCAGATATTCACATCGGTGATACATTATGTTCAGTAGATAACCCTGTAGCTATTCCATTCCAGAAGATTTCAGAGCCAACACTTTCTATGGATTTCATGGTTAATGACTCTCCACTTGCTGGTAAGGAAGGTAAGTTCGTTACATCTAGACATTTAAGAGATAGATTATTTAGAGAGCTTAACACTGACGTTTCTTTAAGAGTTGAAGAAAACCCAGGTTCAGAAAACTCATTCAAGGTTTCTGGTAGAGGTGAATTACATCTTTCAGTTCTTATTGAGAACATGCGTCGTGAAGGCTATGAATTTGCTGTAAGTAAGGCAGAAGTTTTATTTAAGACTGATGAGCGTGGTAAGAAGCTCGAGCCTATGGAATTATGTTATATCGATGTTCCAGATGAATTCTCTGGTTCAGTAATCCAGAAGTTAAGCCAGAGAAAGGGTGAACTTCTTGGTATGACACCTATTAACGGTGGTTACACAAGATTGCAGTTTAACATTCCTGCAAGAGGTCTTATCGGTTACAGAGGCGAGTTCATGACAGATACAAAGGGTAACGGTATTATTAACTCATCCTTTGAAGGTTATGAAGAATATAAGGGAGATATCTCTTATAGAAAGACTGGTTCATTAATCGCTTATGAAGATGGTGAAACAGTTACATACGGTTTATTTAATGCTCAGGATCGTGGTACATTATTCGTTGGACCTGGTGAGAAGGTTTATGCTGGTATGATTATCGGTGAGAACCCTCGTACAGAAGATATCGAAGTTAATGTCTGCAAGACAAAGCATCTTACTAATACTCGATCATCAAGTGCTGATGAAGCATTAAGACTTGTACCACCTAAGGTATTAAGCTTAGAGCAGGCTCTTGATTATATCGATACAGACGAGTTACTTGAGGTAACTCCTACTCACTTAAGAATCCGTAAGAAGATTCTTGATTCAACAGCAAGATATAGAGCTAACAAGAAGTAATTTCTCATCTACTTGCTTTTCAAACACATTTATTTATGCTAGATTATAAAAAGTTAAATCTAGTTTTAGCAAATTTTAATATCTAAATCAGAGGGCATTATTGCCCTTCTGATTTGATTATATAATCGCGATTATTCCCCAATTTTCGCGCCTTTAGCTTAAGAGATCCCCTATTTGTTCTTAGCTAAAGATTGGATTTGGTTTAAAATTTTTCACTTTTAAACTCAGAAGATTTGTAGTATATTCTTTAGGTACTACACTAAATGGTAATGTTTTAAAATTATTAGAAACATTGCATCACGTTTTATTTTATTTTTTTTGGAGGTTGCAAACATGGAAAACGATTTAGGTGCAAAGGTTAAGAAGTTAAGAATTTCCCACGGTCTTACACAGGAAGATGTTGCTAAGGCATTAGACGTAACACCTGGTTATATCAGTAACGTAGAGAATGGACGTAATCTTATGACATTAAGAATGCTTTCATACTATGCTGAACTTACAGGAGTTTCACTTGATTACTTAGCAGGTTCTGTAGATAAGGAATATCAGAAGACAGCTCTTGACAACGAAATTATTCAGTTAGTTCAGAAGCTTGATACTGACAAGAAGGAAAAGCTTATTTCTACATTAAGAATTTGGGCTTAATCACATATTCTTGTAAATAGTGAATATAAATAAAAGAGGTTAAATTATCATCCCCCTATGTAGATAATTTAACCTCTTATTTTTTTATTTACGAAAATGTCACAAAAAGGCTTAACTGTAAACCTTCCCTACACTCTTCCCTGCATTAAGGCTCTTAGACTAACTTTGTAATGACTTCATCTTATAGAAATGTCCCTTAAGTGCCATAAGTTCATCAAAGCTTCCGTACTCAATACATTTTCCATCAGCTATAACCGCAATTTTGTCAGCATCTCTAATAGTTGAGAGTCTATGGGCTACAATAAATGTAGTTCTATCCTTTGTTAGGTTATTAATAGCGGACTGAATAAGCTTTTCAGAAATACTATCAAGGGCTGATGTAGCCTCATCAAATACAATAACCTCTGGATTTCTAATAAGGGCTCTAGCAATAGATATTCTCTGTCTTTGACCACCAGATAATTTACCACCGTGCTCTCCCACCATTGTATCAAGGCCTTCCGGCAATCTATCAATAAGTTCGCGAAGGTTTGCTGCATCTACTACCTTTGATAGAGTCTCCTCATCTACATCCTCCATACCATAAGTGATATTGTCTCTTATAGTTCCTGAGAAAATAATAGAAGTCTGCGGAACCACCGCTATATGCTTTCTATAGGTCCTTAAATCGATTTCTTCTAGATTATGTCCATCAACACTAACAATACCCTCAGAAGCGAAATTAAAGCCAATAACAAGGTTTAAAACTGTAGATTTACCAGCTCCCGATTCACCCACTAAAGCTATGGTCTCACCCTTATTAACATGGAGGTTAAGGCCTTTTAATACATGACTTTCGGAGTTGTTATATCCAAATTTAACATCTTTAAAGTCGAATTCTCCGTATACATTTTCAAGGGCATACTTGCCTTCGTTATCCTCAATGTCTTCCTCAAGTAATACCTCGCCAATAGAGTTAACGGATTCAATACCCTTAGCAATTGTAGGAACTAAGGCCATAAGTGAAGATACCTGATTGACAATAGTTGCAAAGTAACTTTGATAAAGGGTGATATCACCAGGAAGAACTGTGCCCTTAATTGCAAGAAAGCCTGTAAAAGCAAGACAAACCACCTGGAATATCTGGAAAATGGCCCAACCAACGGAACCAAACAAAGACTGGATAATATCTAGCTTGTAGCCTTTTTCTGCTACAGTAAATAGCTGGCCGCTGATTTTTTCAACCTCTTCCTCTTCTAGGGCATGGGCTCTAGTAACAGGAATAAGCTCCACCATTTCCATAACTCTTGCAGAAGTCTCTTCCATCTCTCTTCTAAATTCGTTGTTACGCTTCTTCATAATATTTCTAAAGAAAACCATAGTTGCTGCAGCAATAGGTGTTGTTATAAGAAAGAAGCTAAAAACCAACATACTCTTAGAAATTGTTACACAAAGAGCGATGGTAATATTAAGTGCGATATTTAGAATACTTAGAAACATCTGAGTTGAAAGAGTTTCTACTGCTTCTACATCTCGCATGATCTTTGATTGTAATCTACCAGCCATGGTTTCCTTATGATAGGAAATGGATAGCTGCTGTAGTTTTCTAACTAAGGCCTTACGTAAACCTGTTTCACAATATCTTGTGGCAAGAGATTTATACCTTGTGTAGAGATAATTCATAGGTACATTAAGTAAGATAAGGCCTATCATAATAACAGCCTGAATAATAATTCTTGTATGAAGATTTGGGCTGTTTCCTGTAACATCGTTAATAATATTGGCTGTTACGATTGGTAAAACCCACACTGGTGCATGCTTTATAAAGAAGAAAATTACTGCAAGTAGGAACTTGTTGTAATTACCCTTATAAAGTCTAAAAAGGATAAAGAGCGGATGACCTTTATGCCTTCTGTAGCACTCAATGAACCAACTTTCTACATCAATTCCTTTTGGTGCTTTTAAATTCATTTTTTGCCCCCTTAAATAAGCAGATTCATTAGATAAACTAGGCCTCGATGCTTTCACACCAAGGCCTAAAAAATCACTTATTAGTTTCTCTCAATTTCATCAACATTTGTTGCAACAATTGCTTCGCCTTCATTACCTGTAATGTTTACATTTTTAAGAATAAGCTTCTTGATATTGCTTACTACTAAGCCCTGCTTGCTAGCCTCATCACAACCAAGCATCATAGCAGCTACACCAGACTTTGCATTCTCAGCATAGTTAAAGTCAATATTTTCAAATCTTAATTCTTCAATCTTCATCTCTGGAAGACCGCAGATATATGCGCCTGCAACGTGGCAATTTGTTGCCTTAATGTCCTTAAACTTTAATCTCTTAATTGATGGAGTTCTATCATCCACTGGAAGAGGATTCTTTGAACCAACGTATTCTGTCTTACCATCTGGATCGCAGAAATAGAAGCTGTTTACAACAAATGGAGTCATTACGTTGTCCATATCAATATTTTCAAAGCTAATATCATCAAGAACTGATAGCTTACCTCTACCACGTCTTGTCTTAACTCTTAAACCTCTATCAGTGTTCATAAAGAGACAATCCTTAATGTGAACATCCTTAACACCTGCAGCAATCTCAGAACCTACAGTTACAGCACCGTGGCCATCTCTCATGCAGCACTGTCTTACCGTCATGTTGCTTGTAGGAGTCTTTAAGCTCTCAGCCATGTAAATCTTACCTGACTTAATAGCGATACAGTCATCACCTACTGAAATGTATGTACCAAGTACTAATACATCTTCGCAGCTCTCTGGATCAAGACCATCTGTGTTATGTGAATTTGCAGGGTTCTTAATCTTAACATCAATAAACTTTAAGTGCTTACTAAAGTATGGATGAATTGTCCAAGAAGGTGAGTTCTGAACAGTAATACCATGCATTGTCACATTGCTACAGTGGTTAATAAAGAATAATCTTGGTCTCCAAGCGATGTTACGAATCTTGCAGTTATTCCACCAGTTTTCAAAGCTTGTGTTACCCTCGATTGTACCTTCACCAGTAATTACAACATTTGATACATTTATACCACAAACAATTGCTGAAAATGTATCAAGTGGGTTACCTTCCCAAGAGCCTAAATTATACATAGTCTCTTCATCGTAGCTCTCAATCATACCAGGTAGGATTGGGAACTTCTCTCTATCTGTGTAAGCTGAAAGAACGGCACCCTTAGCAAGCTCAAGAGTTAAGTTATCCTTAAGGAAAATGCTTGAAATCTTATAAACTCCTTCTGGAACCAATACTCTTGAATCCTTTGGACAAGCCATAATTGCGCACTGAATAGCATTTGTATCATCATGCTCTCCATCACCATAAGCGCCAAATTCTCTAACATTTAATGTAACGAATTCGTAATCTGTATGAACTGTGAGCTTTTCAACCTTCTCGCCCTCGTAGTTAACTGCGATTTCATAATCCTTATCAGGCTTTAAACCATAGATTGATGTAATAACCTGCTTAGATTCCTGATATTCTTCACCGTTTACTAAAACTGTAAACTTCTTCTTTGTGTAATATTTTCCACCATCGTCTAATTCAATAACGATGCTTCTTGCTGTCTTATTAACTAATTTTAACTCCATAATACGCCTCCCTTTAAACGGCCATAATCCTGATATTCTCTATTCTTGATGCTTTCTGTTGCTGCTAAAATGTATGCAGATTTTACATTTGCACTAGCATCCATTAAAGATTCAAGATCTTCGTTTACTAAATCAAAGAGTGAAGCTGCCTCGCACTCATACTTTTCTGTATGAATAAGGTTCATTCTACAGCCCTTAAAAATTGCATAAGCAAAGACTAAGTCGTATTCCTTGTTCTTTCCAAGTGTAAATCTAGCAGAATTAAGGATTGCCTTAATAGTCTCCTTGTAGAATTCTCTAAGCTTAGCCCAAATCTCATAAAGAGCCTGGTCCATAAGTTCTAGTGTATCTACTAAAGCTGCTGCGAAGTAAACTAAAGGCTTTAATTCCTTCTCATTGCCGTTTTTTAAGTCAAGTACAGTATTTCCTAACATATTTGAAAAAATGGCCTTATACTGAGCGATAATGTCGTTGTAGCGCTCCTTACCACCATTCTTAGTTTCATAATTCATATAGAAAGAAAATGCCTTAAATGTTACACATAAGCATTCCTTGCCATTGCTATTAAGGAAATAACCCTTGTCTGACTTCTTAACCTCATCAAGTGTCTTTGCAATAGCGCAAGCAAGGTCTGTGTACTTTTCTTCACCTGTAAGGCTTGCTGCCATATAAGCTGCATTTCCTGCAAGGAAGTTTTCAACATCGCCTGTCTTTGCACAGTTAAGGCCTGTTTCTGACACTGCGGCAGATAAGCCATTTTCTAAAAGCTCCTTAAAGTCTTTGCCAAAATCCTTTGCGCCGTAAGCAACAGCATTAAGATACTTTCCAGCCTCATCAGCCTCAAGACCCTTTAAGTCCACTGACTTTGCTAACTTAATCGCTGCTTCATACATGCTATTTACATCATAATTAGCCATATCTTCTCTTCTCCTTTTATTTACATTTCTGGATTGTAATTAAAGTAATCAAATTCGCCATATAATGGCTTCTCAAATCTAGTATCTAGATTCTTTTGATGCTCCCCGCCATAGACATAAAGTCCAAGCATAGCACCTGTAAATCGCTTTCCCTTCTTAATACCCTCATCGCATAAATAATAAACATTATCAAGATGTAGATATTTTGTATAATGACGTCCATCATAGCTGTAAGAAAAGCTTCTTTTAAGAAAATGTGTATCCACTCGCAAATACAAGAAGGATTTAGTCTCGTCAAGCTCGATATCTGGGTAAGAAATATAATCATCCCCGATGCGCTCCTCCACCTTTAAGACAAATCTCTCGCTCTTATCTTCAAGTCTATAAACACCAAACTTAAGATAGGTATTCTCATCATAATAACAAGTCATACCCATATTCTGTCCTGCCTTTAATTTCGGCATTCTAAGGCAAGTATCAGCACTAAATTTAAAGGAAGTCTGTCTTCTTAGTAAAATGTTTTTCGCCTTAATAGAATCAAGATCATAAACACTTCCCTTAATTTTCACATAAGAGTTTTCAAGTACTATTCCATCCATCTCTGGTACTCTTGGGAAAAGCCACTCTGTACTTAAATAAGACTCCTTAAAGTCGTCTTTATATTCATTTTCCCAGACAGTTTCTGGTAAATCCGGCTTTTTCTGTAGGTTTGAAGGGCCTTTAAGATTATTAACAAGTGGCCAGTCATCCTCAGTCCAAGTTATAGGATCAAGGGCTGTCTCTCTACCAAGAAGTGAATAACCCTCACCAATCTTTCGACCACAAAGATAAACCATATACCAGTCGCCATTTTGTGTCTGAACCGGCTTACCATGGCCACAACGCTGAATAATTGCGGACTCATTAGTCTGTCTCATAATAGGATTGTAAGGACATGGTGTGTAAGTTCCCATAAGTTCCTTACTTCTTGAAACAGTAATTCTATGTCCTGGTCCTGTTCCACCCTCTGCTTCAAAGAGATAGTAATAACCATCTTTCTTAAGCAAATGTGGTCCCTCCGGTGCTCTCTTATTATCCCCATAGAATAACAACTTAGCCTTTGAAATCTGTGTTGTTGCATCTTCACTTAATTCAAAGATTCTAGCACCTCTATTAAGAAGCATATATCTTCTTCCATCATCATCATTAAAGATTGATGGATCAATTCCGTCTTCATCAATAATTGCCGGCTTACTATATGGGCCTTCTGGATTAGTAGAACTAACCACAATCTGCTTTCTATATACATTTCCATCATCATTAAGTCTATATGTGGCGGTTATGTAAAATTTACCATTATAGTAAGAAATATCAGGAGCCCAATAACCTCTTCCGCCTTCAAGCTCATCTAAATTGGCCCAAGCTGGATTAGTTATGGCATAACCTATTATTCTCCAATGCACCAAATCTGTAGAATGGGATACTGGAATGCATGGATAATAGATAAAAGATGAATTAACCATGTAGTAGTCATTGCCAACCCTACATATTGATGGATCTGGGAAGAAGCCAGTTCTTATGGGGTTTTTATACATTTGCTCCAAACCAACTCCAAGAACAGATTCATAGTACTCTTCCAAATCAAAATACTTATTGTCATGGGCAATATCAAGAGGTGTAACTAAGTCGTTATCCCCCTCAACAATTGACATTCCAACTCTTTCTACCAAATACTGACAAGTTGGCACATTTCCCGACATACTTGCATAATGCAAAATGCTTCTATGATTATCATCGTAAATGTTCATACTTGCCCTAGAATACTCAACTATATATTTAACAATATCTAGATTACCTGTCTTAGCTGCAAGAAATGGCATCATTATGCCATCCTTATCAAGACCATCAATTAAGCTAGGTTCTTCTTCAAGAATCTCTTTAATTGCTGGTAAATTCTCTAGATAAATTGCATCTTCTAATGTATACCTGACCATACTGCCTACCCCTTTTGCATCAAAATCTTTTAACATTGTATCATACAAAAGATTTCTATTCTACTTATTAAAGTCAATTAAAGACATGTTTTACATATAATTTTGCTTCGGTAAAAAAAGGGCCGCTACCCCAAGGATAGCGACCCCTATAAAATTCCTTAAAGGAAATTATTCCTTAACGGCACCTACATTAACACCCTGAACGAAGTACTTCTGACAGAATGGATAAATGATAGCGAATGGTAATACCGCAACGATAGTAGCTGCACTTGAGATTGTCTCAGGTGAAACTGATGAATCATTAGGAATATCACTATCAGAAACCATTGAACGAAGTCTGATCTGGAAGTTATATAAGTTGTTCTTAGAAATATATAACTTGAAGTTTGTATAATCGTTCCAGAATGAAACTGAGAACATCAAACCGATTGAAGCAAGAGCAGCCTTTGATAATGGAAGGACGATCTTGAAGAAGATACCCATTGGAGAGCATCCATCGATCTGAGCAGCTTCAAATAAGGATTCTGGAATACCTTCAAAGAAGTTTCTCATAAGAACTAAGTTATAAACATTGATTGACATAGGTAAGATAACAGCCCAAAGTGTGTTCATTAAGCCTAATTCCTTAATAACGAGGTACTTTGGAATCATACCACCATCGAAAATCATTGTGAATAACAACATATATGCAAAGAAGTTTCTTCCTGGCATTTCCCACTGAATAAGTACATAACCACCAAGAGTAACAAGTAATAAACCACAGAATGTACCAACAATAGTTGTTACTACTGAAATTACGAATGGCATATATAAACTTGTTCTGTTGATAATAGCCTGGTAACCACCAAGTGTAAATTCTACTGGATGTAAATTGAGACCATAAGCTGAACGAGCATCTAATGAATCACAAAGTACCTTCCAAATAGGAATAATAATTATTAATGAAATTAAAATAAAGATAAGTCCATTAACAAGTGGGAAGACCTTGAATTTCTTCTTTTTCTTTCTAACTACAATCTTATCATCACTCATTATATTGCCTCCTTATACAATTCCACGTCCGCGGACCTTCTTAGATGCATAGTTACAGCCAAGTACGAGAATCATACCAACAAATGACTTAAATAAACCAACTGCTGTTGTATAACCATAATCTGAGTTACCACCAGCGAATGTCTTATCATAAACATATGTCTGTAAAACAGATGCAACTGAGTCTACAGCCGAACTCTTAGTTACGAATACTGATTCGAAAAGGTTCATAACCTTAGCAAGGTTAAGAATGAATACAGTAATAATTGTATTAGCAAGTGCTGGAAGAGTGATGTAAATCAATCTCTTAAATCTGTTAGCACCATCAATCTGAGCAGCCTCATATAAATCAGGGCTGATACCAGATAATGTAGCAAGGAAGAGGACTGTTCCCCAACCTGTATCCTTCCAAAGGTTCATTACATAGAAAGTTCCTCTCCAGTAACGAGTATCTGCAAGGAATGAAATAGGTGAATCAATAAGGCCTACATTAATTAAGAAACCGTTAATTACACCTGAACTATTAACTGATAAAATCATTCTAAATACAGAGAAGATAACAACCCATGACATGAAGTGAGGGAGGTATACAATAGTCTGTACTGTCTTCTTAAATGGCATATTAACAATTTCATTAAGAAGTAAAGAAATAATAACTGCAAATCCTGTATTAAGAATTAACTTAACAATAGAAAGGATAAGAGTATTTCTAAATGCTCTCCAGAAGAATGTATCGTTTGTTAACATTGTCTGGAAATGATATAAACCAATGTAATATGGATTACCAATTACATATCTTGTGAATGCATAACGACATCCAAGCATTGGCCAGTAGTTAAAGATGAGAATCATGATTAATACTGGTAAATACATGAGGTAGAAACCTCTATAATAGTAAAGCTTTAAACCTAAACTCTGATTAATAGAGTTAGATAAATACTTTGAATCTACTCCAAGATCCTTCTTGAAGTGCTTTAAAACATCGATGAATACACCAGCGATAGCAACGATTAAACCAATAACCATTACGTATACACCAACGCCAATATGATATGCATTTCCATCATATCCGTTGTTAAGAATATCCATTAATGTTGTATATTCTTTTCTAAGACCACCGCCTGTTGTCTTACCAACAACGATTTCATAAGTGAAGCCAAAGTAAGAAATTACCCAAACAATCATAGCTGCAACTGATGCGCAGATTGAGAAGATTTCTTTCTTAGCTACAACGAGAAGCACACCTACTACTAAAAGTAAGATAAATAAGTACCACATAACTGGCACTGAAATGTTCATAAAACTGAATGCAAAAGCCTTTGGTACATAACCATCAAGAACTTCTTCACCAGACTGTACGAATGGTAGCATAGAAGCAATAAGCATAATTACGAAACCAAAAATAGAAATAACCTTAAGGTTACCTGCTGGCTTGCTTACCTGTGCGCCACACTTTGGACAAATCTTAGCGTTCTTAGGTAATTCTGAGTTGCAAGATTTACACTGCATCTTTATACCTTCTTTCCTATATTTTTTCATAGCTATCATCAGTACTTGATAACTAAAATATAGAATCCACATCGGGGAAACCCCCGACATGAATTCTTATGATGTGGCGTCGCCACAAATCTAGCTTATGCTAGCTGAATTATTTCTAATTCGGATTATTCACCTAAAGAGTTAAGTGACTTAAGTACAGCTTCAACCTTAGAACCTACTGTATCTTTATAGTACTTCATACCATCTTCAACTGACATCTGGTTAAGAGCAACCTTAGAGATAACTTCGTTTCTAGCTGTGTTGATATCTGTGATGTTGTTACCAAGAGTCTCTGTCATTGGAAGTGGAGTAGCCACATCTGAGTGAGAAGAGAACATCTCGAAGTTGTCCTTAACATTATCTGTTAATGACTTAGCACCAGGATCTGTACCATTGAATGATGCAATAGCAAGAACTGGATCAATGTGATTCTTCTTCATAAGAGTTGTTGGATCTTCTGGAGAAGGTAAGAAGTGGAATTCACCTTCGTTATATGTATAAGACTTAACAGCATCGCCTTCCTTAGCAGTAGCAAGTGTTACAGTTTCTGCCTTATCATCCCAGTGAGTTCCCTTAGCACCGTATTCCCAAGCCATCTGTACATCGCCACCATCGAGCATTGTATCGATGAAGTACTTGTAAATACCTTCTGCCTTACCTGCATCATCAGCTGCTGATGTAATACACCAAGCTGTTGAAAGTCTTTCTGTGTAAGTACCAAGTTCTTCGATTGGGTAAATAGCAACTAATTCTGAGTCAAGACCCTTATTAGCAAGGTTAGTTACTAATGTATCAGCCCATGTACCAGCCCAGTATGTGAATACACCAGATTCTGTTGAAGGATCTGTTGAGTAGAACTTGTTACGAGCCTGAGATGTTGTCTGACCTTCTGTTTCAGAATCGATGATACCATCCTTAACAGCGTCCTGAATTCTCTGAAGAGCGTCCTTCATAGCATCTTCTGAGAAACCATCAACATATTCACCATCAGCATTCTTATAGAATGTATATTCAGCATCCTGATAGAATTCTGGTAAATAGTTAGTATATGGAGCTTCTGTTCCGATCCAGCCTGGAGCTGAAATTACGTAATCTGAAGCAGCAGCAGCCTTCATCTTCTTTAAGATGTCATAGTACTCTGAATATGTGAGAGTCTTATCCTTAACATCATCTACTGATAAACCAGCAGCCTTTAACCAAGAAGCCTTGATGTATGTACAGCAACCATTACCACGGAATGGTGAGTAACCATACATAGCATATTCGCCATCAGCACCTAAAACTACGTTAGCTGCTTCGATCTTCTCTGCAGCTGAGATAAGTCTGCCTGAATTCTTTGTTTCAGATTTTTCCCAAGCATCTGTCATATCCCAAAGGTAACCATTGTTAGCGTAAAGTGCTAAGTAATCAGATGAAAGAAGAACTACATCAGGAATATCACCTGATGCGAATGTACTTGCTACCTGATCATAATAAGCACTGTGTTCTGGACGGATCCATTCGATGTCAAGACCTGTTAACTCTCCGAGATAATCATAGAATGCCTGACCACCGTTAGTATCCTTTACAACTGTACCATCGACCATTACTGAAAATGTTCCTGGCTTTTCAACTGAACTCCAGTCCACTGACTTAGACTTAGAGTTGTCGCTTGATGAATTTGAAGCACCACAAGCAACAAGACCCATTACTGATGTAAGTGTTAAACCTACAGCAGTAAGCTTTTTAATTGTCTTTTTCATAAACCTTAAAACCCTCCTTAATTGGTTTTGGGGAACAACCCCCTTTTGTTGGTATTCCCAACATGGCTATATTATCATTTTTGTTATATTTTAACAAGGCTATTTTTAACATTTCTTGTATTTTTTTTGGATTTTTTATGAATGTCAGTGTTTATGCGGGTTTTAAATGTTTACAATTTCTTCATTTTTGTTAATTCTTTATCAAAACTTTAAAATAACAACTTAAATTATAGTTTTCAGAAACTTAATTTTATGTAAAATGTGCACAAATCATTTTGACATGTTTGATTATTTTTCACTACTTTTACAAATAAATTGGGGTTTTATTTGTAATTTAACCTTTGTATTGTAACTTTTTACTACTCTTCATTTTTTATTCATAATTTACTACTGTAAATATTGGTCTGCTATATCCTTTTACAGATTTTTTGTTGCACTTTGTTAACAATTTGAATTTCACCCGAGAATTCGTTTTGGAGTTTTTGCACAAAATCATCAATTTTTTCATTTTCGATAACTAACTTCATGTGCACTTTTTCAGTATATTCTGTTTCTTGAATATCTATTCCAAAGTTATCGCAAATGTATTGCACCTTAGAGAGATTGCCATATTCAAAGTCCATTTCCCCTGTAATTCCATCTATAAGATTACCAAGTACACTATTATTAAGTCCTTCAATAGTTGCACCCTGATAAGCTCTTACAAGTCCACCAGTTCCAAGTAAGATTCCACCAAAGTATCTTGTTACAACCACAAGACAATTTGTAAGCTCTCTTGATGTAATTAAATCAAGTATAGGCTTACCTGCAGTACCTGAAGGTTCTCCATCATCTGAAAATCTCTGGATTTCTCCTTTATCTCCTAATACATAAGCATAACAGTTATGTCTTGCATCCCAGTATTTTTTCTTTAATTTATTAATATACTCCTGGGCCTGCTCTTCATTATCAATATATAAAACGTGGGCTATAAAACGAGACTTTTTCTCGATAATTTCACCAATTCCCTTTTCTAATACCAGTTTCATTTTAATTGCTCCTATATCTCTTTTATGATATAATTTAGACGCATATCAGTCAGACATCTAAAGTTTACACATCTACATCTATACGTAAACTATGTGGTCGCTGGGAGATTAGCTAAGTTTACTTCAATCGAAGTATATTTAGCTTAAGTAAGCAATTCACATTGTTTACTTTCTATTTCATATCTATTCCAGCACACACCTGATATAATATCATGCCATGTACAATCGGTACAAGAAAAATGAGGTGAATATATGAATTACGGTGGACGAGGCATTATTGACAAGAAGAAGCTTCTAAACTCATCTGCCACTAAGCTTGAAACTAAGCTTGGGGTATTTTGTGTAAAGATTCTTCTTATATTTGCTATCGCTATTGTTGTTGGTGGTTCATGTCTAGTCTTTGGTGCATTTCAGGGTATTATCGAGAGTGCCCCTGATATATCTACTATTGATGTATCCCCTAATGGGTATGCTACTAAAGTCTATGATAGTAACGGTGAAGAGATTCAAACTTTAGCCTCTTCAGGCGCCAACAGAACTTATGTAACCCTTGATCAGATACCAGTTGAACTTCAAGAAGCCTTTGTTGCTATTGAAGATGAACGTTTTTATGAACACAACGGTATTGATGTAAAAGGTATTATACGAGCTGCTGCTATTGCTGTAACTAACGGAGGTCTATCGCAAGGTGCCTCAACAATTACACAGCAGTTGCTAAAGAACAATGTATTTAATGCATACAACGAAACTACAATCGAGAAGATAAAGCGTAAAATACAGGAACAATATCTAGCAGTTAAACTAGAAACGGTAATGTCTAAGGACGACATTTTAGAGAATTATCTAAATACTATTAACTTAGGTAATGGATATTATGGAGTTCAAGCAGCCGCAGAAGGCTATTTTAATAAAGATGTTTCCGAATTAACGCTAAGTGAATGTGCAGTAATTGCATCAATCACTAAGAATCCACAGGGATTAAACCCAATCAACTATCCGGATAAGAACAGATCTCGTCAGATACAGGTTCTATCTAATATGCTAGAACAGGGCTATATAACACAGGCTCAATATGACGATGCTGTTGCAGACGATGTTTATGCAAGACTTGAGGGTCTCACAATTACAACATCAAGCTCAACTTATTCTTATTTTGTTGATGAGGTTATTGAACAGCTCACAGATGATTTAATGGAGCAGTATGGTTACACAGAAACTCAGGCTTCTAACCTAATTTATGGTGGCGGCCTACAGATTTATACAACCCAAGACACTGATATGCAAGAGATTGCAGATGATATCATTAACGATACATCGAACTGGCCAAGTTCAACGCAATTCTCAATTAACTTATCCTTCACAGTTAAGGAGACGGATGGCACATACCACTACTACTCACATAGTACGATGTATACTTGGTTTACACAGACTAAGGGCGATTCTTCATTTTCATTAACACAGACAAGTGAGGATAAAGCCAATTCCTTAATTAAGGAATATGAAGAGGCTATGTTAGCAGATGGCGGTACACTTTCTTACGAATCAATTGATTTCGTAATTCAGCCACAGGTATCCTTCTCAATGATTGAACAATCTACAGGATATGTTAAAGTCTTGGTTGGTGGTCGAGGTGATAAAACTGGTAACAGAACTCTTAACAGAGCAACAGATGATGTTACTAGACAGCCTGGTTCTTCAATTAAGCCATTAGTAGCTTACGGACCAGCCCTTGATACTGGTGCTATCACACTTGCAACAGCAATTGATGATGCTCCATACTACTACAGTGGTTCAGATTCAAAGCTTGTAACTAACTACGATAAGTCTTACAGAGGCTTAATGACGGTTAGAGAAGCTATTACTATTTCAGAAAACGTACCTGCAGTTAAAGTTCTTACACTTATAACTCCTCAGGTAGGTTATAATTATTTGGAAAAATTTGGTATTTCAACACTTGTCTCACCATCCGAGGCAATTAATGGAAACCACGATGTGGTTCAGTCATTAGCACTTGGTGGTATGACACGAGGTGTTTGTAATATCGATATGACAGCAGCCTATGCAGCTATTGCTAATGGCGGAGTCTACACAGAACCTATTTATTACACACAGGTTCTTGATAGTGAAGGAAATGTATTAATTGATAATACAACATCTAATACTCATAGAGTATTAAAAGAAACAACAGCATGGTTATTAACTTCAGCCCTTCGTTCAGTTGTTACAAATGGTACTGCTACAGCTGCTAACTTCTCAGGTCAGCCAGTTTGTGGTAAAACAGGTACAACACAGAACGATACAGATAAGTGGTTCTGTGGTTACACACCATACTACGCTGCTTCAATTTGGGTTGGTTACGATGATAACTCAACAAAGGTTAACAATGTAAACCATACTAGAATTTGGGGCAAGATAATGTCAGCAATTAATGATTACACCGGTGATGCGGAAGGAAGCTATGAACAGCCAGAAGGCATTGTTCAGACGGAAGTTTGTAGCAAATCAGGTGAATTACCATCAGACCTTTGTTCACAGGATGAGAGAGGAAGCACTATTATTAGTGAATACTTCTCAGAAGACAATGTTCCAACAGAGACATGTAGTACACATGTTAAGGTTACAATTTGTAACGACTCTGGTGCAATTGCAGTAGCTGGTTGTACATCTACAACAACTAGAATCCTTACATTAAAGGAATCTGTAACAACACCACTTGGTGCATCAGATGACGCATCAAATTACACAACGGCAGATGCAGCATACTCTATAACAGCTGATCAATTGACGAATTTCTGTACAATTCATTCAAATACAGCCACGACGACAGACTCAAGTGGAACGTCGACGGGTACTAGTAGCTCAAGCACAAGTTCGTCAGGCACTAAAACTCAACAAGAAACAAAAAGTTCTGAAGAAGAATCTTCTACAGAAGAAACGACTACTAAGAAATCTTCAAGTTCAAGTAGTTCGAACAGCTCAAACAAGAGCAACAATAGCGCTAACAGTAGCAATAATTAATTAGAATTAAATCTCTAATATAAAGAAAGACTGGTAAGTAATTTTTTACTTACCAGTCTTATTAATTTCTTTATTTTCTTAAAATATCAAGGGTATGACCACCTGCTCCAATCAAATCCTGTCTTTCACAGGTTGATAGATGGTATTTAATGAATTCCTCATACTCCTCTTCTGATAAAGCATTAAGGAATTGTCTAATATAATTTGCAGGGCCATCAGGAGAAATAATCTTCTCTCTTTTAAGTCCTAGTTCTTCATTTAATTCATTAATGTTCTCAATTCGCATATAGTCATATAAATCCTTAGTAGAAGAAATTGTCTTATAATCCTTATCAAATCTTCCCTCTTCTAGGCATTCCATTATATGCTTTTCCTTAAAGGCATAAGTTATAACGCTATATTCATTCATAATATAGGCAACCAAGATATATCCTCCTGGCTTTACAACTCTCTTAGCTTCGCTAAGAGCCTTTAACTTATCTTCCTTTGAAAATAAATGATACATTGGTCCAAATAAAAGCGCCATATCAAAGCTGTTATCCTCAAAACGCTTTAACTTAAGAGCGTTACCTTGATATGCCTTTACATTTGCACCCTTAGCCTTTAAAAGGCCTAGGTTATGCTTAACAAGTTCTACTGCTGTTAAGTCATAACCTTCATTGGCTAGGGGAACGCTATAAGCACCTGTCCCCGCTCCAATGTCTATAATCTTGATGTCACTTTTTGAGCTAACATCTTTTAAAATCTCATCTAAATAAATATGCACATATTTCATAGTTGTAACAAATTCAACATGACCATGTCTTGATAAGAGTCTCTTATCTTCGTTGAATTTATTATAGTGCATCTCTATTTCTGTCATTGCCATTTATAAAACTCCAATTAATGTGATGACACATATTCGCTGGCTTCCTTCGCATATGTACTATTGCTTGTTGAGAAGTCATCAATAATAATCTGATAATAAGTCTTAGCATTCTCTGTATCATTTAATGCTGCATAACTTAATGCTGCATAATATACATAATAAACGTTAGTACTGTCGCACTTATAAGCCTTTACAAAATACTGTGCTGCTGTTTCGTATTCTTTACTCTGATAAGCTGACCTACCACTCTGATAGAAGCTTGAAGCTGCATTAGATAAGGTAGCGCTTGCTATTGTATTATAAAGTGCCTTAGCTTCATCAGATGGAAGTGAGCTTACATCAATATCCATGATATATTCAGCGGCTGCTGTTGTATCGCCGTCAATGTATGCATTTGCACTACTAATTAATGAAACTAATAATGCATTAGAACCGCCTGTTCCTGAAACACCACTGAGCTGTGACTCAAGAGCTTCCTTTTGAGCTGTTAAGTCATCCACCTGTGTCTGAAGGGATGTAACCTCAATGTTAGCTGATGAGAGCTGTTCAGAATAATCAGTTAAAGTCTTATTGTAATCACTTGTTAAGCCCTTATTTCTTGCAGGCATAACAAGGAACCAAATAAGAGCTGCACCAATTACTACACCTGCTAAAATGTTAATAATTGTAATACCGCCATTGCTTGGCTCTTTATATGTTGATCTTGGAATAATAACATCATTGCCGTTAAGAGGCTTATTCTCTACATTATTCTTCTTACGCTTTGGTAAGAAAGACTTAGAAACATCCTCTTTCTTTAATGCCTGCTTGCGCTTAAGTTCAGCATCATATCTTAAGGCAATTGTGTTATTCTTATCCACCTTTAATACATAGTTAATGCACTTTTGTGCTCTCTGATCATCATCATTCTTAAGATAGAGAAGAGCAAGAAGCAACTGTGCCTTAAGTAATGAAGGATTAGAAAGTGTAATCTTCTTTAACTGAATAATAGCTAAATCAGTATTATCCTCTTTGGCATACTTTAAAGCCTGATTAAACTTCTTAATAGTACCTGTTACCATCTCAAATCTATTCTGATTTGACTGAATTCTTTTGATGTAGTCACTAGCCACATTGTCATCGATTGCAAAATTCTTAGAAATTACCCACTGTGTAAGGGCTTCAACAACTTCACCCATCTCGCAGTAAACTAAACCTAAGAGGTTTCTTGCATTAATATTATACTTGTTAATCATTAAAGCAATCTTTAATGTCTCAATTGCACCAGTTAAATCACGAACTTTAGCCTTCTCAAGTGCAAGATTATAATATTTATCTGAAGCCTGGCATGTCTTTTTGTAGATTCTTACATCTTCATTACACTTAGGACATGTATTATTAGCTGTGAGAAGACTTCCACATTTAAAACATCTCATAATAACTACTTGTCCTTTCTGTCGCCTGAAATGATATTCTTCATTAAATCTGTAATGTCTGGTATATCGTTATTATAAATTGCATCTTCAGCATCCTCTACCTCTAAACTAGGCTGAAACTTCTGAATTTCTTCATCAAAATCTATCATCTATTTATCCTCCAATTCTTAATTAACACATTCTTTTATCTCTCCCACTAAATAAAGAGAACCCACTGCAAAAAGGAGTTCCTCTCCATCATAGGAATTTATAAACTCACCGGCATTATCTACTGACCTAATTTCCTTATTGGTATATTTTGAAAATGTATCAATAATAATTTCCTTAGAAACTTTCCTTAAGCCTCCAACTACTGTTATGTAATATTCATCAAAACAAGCTGATTCTACAAGTTCACGAATCATCTGGCTATAGTCCTTATCACTAACAACTGAAAAAAGCAACTTAGTCTTCTTATCACTTATCTTGATAATCTCCTTAACAGACTCAATAAATCTAGCAATACCCTCTGGATTATGTCCTCCATCAATGAAGACATTCTTCTTTACTAGTTCCATTCTGCCTGGCCATCTTGTATTCTTAATGCCTATTTTAAATGCTTCTCGATCAAAATTTATCACTTTCTCACGTGCTAAAACTGCAAGCGCTGTTAAACACAGTGAAGAATTCAAAACTTGATATATTCCATTAGACCCTATCGAAAAACAATCATTCTTATAATAATCATTATCAAGGAAAAAATCAATATTTGCCAAAGATATTTCCTTAATACGATACATCTCCTTATTCACACTGTAGATTTTAAAGAAATTATTGTTAGAATTTACTTCATTAAATCTGTTTCGAATTACTTTTGTAACCACCGGATCATTTGAATTAAAGACTAGAGGCACATTTTCCTTAATAATTCCTGCTTTTTCTGTAGCAATCTTCTCAATTGTGTCTCCAAGAATGGCTGTATGCTCAAGACTTACTCCCGTAATTATTGAACAAATCGGACTTTTAACCGCATTAGTTGCATCAAGTTTTCCACCAAGGCCTGTTTCTAATACTACAAAATCCACATTATTCCTTTTGTAATACACCATAGCCACCGCCATAAGTAAATCAAAGTAGGCATACTCCTCATCCTTTGCGGCAAGCATTACAGTGTTTAGGCAGGCCAAAAAGTCCTCATCAGAAATATCTATATTATTTATCTTAATACGCTCATTAATCTTAACTAAATGTGGGGAAGTAAAAAGCCCCACCTTATAATTTAGCTCCTTTAAACAGCTAGCTAGAAAGGCACAACAAGAACCCTTTCCATTAGTTCCAGCTACGTGAATTACATTTAAATAATTTTCTGGATTTTTAAGACTCTTAAGAAGTCTAGTCTCTCTTTCTACTCCAGTTTTACTAGCAAACTGTCCTAGCTCGTCTAAATATTTACACGCACTCTCATAATCCTTAAATTGCATTACAAGTCCTCTTTCTAATTCTTACAAGTTTTATCATTTTGCTTATGTCGCATTTTTTCAATCTGCGAAAGCTTAGGCTAGATAATATCCTTGCAAAGAAAATTTTCTATCTTTATAGTGGCATATTCCCTTATGGAAATATAAACCTTAATCTCCCTTTCTTCAAGAGATAAATCATAGTAATTATCCTCTTGCTCAATTTCAAGAAGCATCCTCTCAATTTCAAGCCTCTCTTCAAAGCTAAAACGGATAATTAAATTTTGGAAAATGCTTGGGTCAAATTTAAGCTTATTAAAACGCTTACTCCACTTCCCCATAAGCTCATCCGCCCTAAGACTAAGCTCAGAAAAGCTCTTCTTTTTAAGCTCTGACAAAGTCTCTTTTTCAAGCTCGATACTTTTTTTATTTTCCTCAAGTTGCTCTTTTGTCTGAAGCAATTTATTAGACTTCTTCTCAGCAATATCCGAGCTTCTATCCATTTTACGCTTTGTTTCATTCACCTTATTATAATAGACCTTTGTTTCTGGCTGAGGTCGTTTTTTTTCAAGATAGTCAGCCTTCTTTGCATCAAGCAGATCAAACTCTTCCTTGGCCTCATAAAAGCCCTCCATGACCTCTTTAATCTCCTCATCTAGCTTAAGAGCTGTGGCCTCAAGACTATCTCTTTTCTTTTCTAACTCATCTATCCTTTTTTGAACAGTAATCTCACCCTTTAGACTCTCTCTAAAAAGTCTGTCCTTTTCTTTTTCTTCCTCTAAGATCGTGTCACTAGCCCCTGATGGCAGCTTTTCATTACCATAAGAAAACTTCCTGCCAGAGTTCCTACTTAATTTGAAAATAAGTCTCGCTATCAAGATTCTAGAAACCCTTCCAAGACCTCTAATAGTCTGGAATACCACACTTAAATCCACATCTAGAAACTTAAAGGCATCCTCCCCAAGTAATTCTAAGCTAAGCTTTAGTTTCTCCACATCCTTTCTCTTTCTTAGAGCTAGGATAATTCCCTTAGCATTAAAGGCTGTGGGCATAATAGCCTCTTGAAGCTTTCGCTTATTTTCAAGGCTAAGTCTAGCAAGGGCCCTGTCTAATAGCTTAATAGTTTCTTTTAGGTCATCCTCAGATAGATTTTGCAAATGCGAATAGAATGCGTTAATTAAAAGCTTCTCGTAATTTGCAGCAATCTCATCAATCTTTGAGCCCACTGGCTTATAAAGATTTATATTGAAGCCGTAAGCCGCAATATCCACCAAGGCTTTTGTAAAAATCGGACTTTCGACATCCCCTTCATATTCCTTGCCATTAATCTCCTTGTAAGCCTGCAAAAGCTTTTTATACATGTCCTCCATAAGCTCTTTTCTAGATATCTTTGAAAGCTCCACATACCTATCCATGACCTCGTCAGAACTTGTCTTATATTTGTAATTTATCACCTGTTTACTTGTAAAGGTTTCTGAAAATGCATTTGCCACATCCGCAAGGCCAGACAAGATGCGATTTCCCGCCTCCTTTGCCACGCTAGACATATTTACCCCATCAAAAAGAGCTATCTGCATTCTTATTTCATTATCATCAAGTAAATTCATAAGCTTTACAATATTAGCCATAATTCTATCCTCTCAAAAGCTTTAAGCCAATCCCCATTAGGCTCTAGTCAAACTGAAATGTATTAACAATCTCGTTTCCTGCTTCCTTATAAGTTTCAAACTCCTCTTCTGCGCAAGCAAAGGTAACAATATAGACCTTCTTGTCCCCTTCATTATAGAAGTAAGTCTGCTGGCCCTTCACCACATAGCCATTAGTTGTGTAGCTATATATAAGAGAAGTTGTATAAACTCCGTTAACATCCTTATTCTCTCCATCCTCAACTGCATAGCCAGACTGCACAAGCTTAGTCTTTGCAGCATCTAAATACTTATCAGCATCCATTGAAGAATATGCTGATAAATCTTCAATAATAATATTAAGGTTTCTTGCAAAATCCCCAGTTATATTAGAGTCATAAATCATTAAATCTAGACTTTCATTACTTGTCTTTGCATCTGCCCAGTTACTTGGAGCAGAAATTGTGTAACCTGTTCCCTCGTAAAGGTTGCCTAGATTCACCACATTTCCTTCAGAATCCACTTCTGTCATTTCTGTACTCTTGTTTGTTGTTCCCTTAGACTTTTTCTTACCTCCGCAGGCAGCCAATGAAAATACACTAATTGAAACTAAACCTAATAGTGCCATTTTCTTTAATCTAGTCTGTAAAGTCTTGCTTATCATATAAGCCCCTCCTTATTTATTATGTGTAAAATGTATCTCCACTTTGTATCCAAAAAATGCAGGAATTCATTCTATCCCGCAAAATTGCTATCTTAAATAATTTTAATACAAAAAAGGACAAAAGAAAAGCGTATAAAAGCTATATCTGCAAAAAACAAACATCTCTTTTATACGCTTAACAATCGTATGAACTAATATTTATAAAAAACTAAAATCTATAATTTAAGACTTTCTAATCTATGATTAGCAAACACCCTGAGCGAGCATTGCTTCAACTACCTTCTTGAAACCAGCAATGTTAGCACCAGCTACGTAGTTGCCTTCCATGCCGTATTCCTTAGCAGCTTCATCGATATTGTGGTAGATACCTACCATGATGTTCTTAAGCTTAGAATCAACTTCTTCGAATGTCCAGCTAAGTCTTTCAGAGTTCTGGCTCATTTCAAGAGCTGAAGTAGCAACACCACCAGCATTAGCAGCCTTACCACCTACGAAGCAAACGCCGTTAGCCTGGAAGTATTCTGTAGCATCAATTGTTGTAGGCATGTTAGCACCTTCACAAACATACTTAACACCGTTAGCTACTAAAGCCTTAGCATCTTCAAGGTCAAGTTCGTTCTGTGTAGCACATGGAAGTGCAACATCTACCTTATACTGCCATACACCGTGCTCACCGTTCTTCTTTTCGAAGTACTGAGCAGATGGCTTAGCTGCAGCATATTCTGTAAGACGAGCTCTCTTAACTTCCTTAACTTCCTTAAGAAGTTCAACATCGATACCTGACTCATCATAGATCCAACCTGTTGAATCTGAGCAAGTAACAACCTTAGCACCTAACTGCTGAGCCTTCTCGATAGCGTAGATTGCAACGTTACCTGAACCAGAAACAGCAACTGTCTTACCAGCGATGTTATCGCTATGGCACTTAATTAACTCTTCTGTTAAGTATAATAAGCCGTAACCTGTAGCCTGAGTTCTTGCAAGAGAACCACCGTATGTAAGACCCTTACCTGTAAGAACACCTTCGTAAAGGTTCTTGATTCTCTTATACTGACCAAACATGAAGCCGATTTCTCTAGCACCTGTTCCGATATCACCAGCAGGAACATCGATGTCAGCACCGATATACTTAGCAAGCTCTGTCATGAAGCTCTGGCAGAATGCCATAATTTCTCTATCTGATTTACCCTTAGGATCGAAATCAGAACCACCTTTACCACCACCGATAGGAAGTGTTGTAAGTGAGTTCTTGAAAATCTGCTCGAAACCTAAGAACTTAATAATACCTAAGTTTACTGATGGGTGAAGTCTAAGACCTCCCTTGTATGGTCCAATAGCGTTATTGAACTGTACTCTAAAACCTCTGTTAACCTGAACCTGACCATTGTCATCAACCCAAGGTACTCTAAACATGATCTGACGATCTGGCTCTGTGATTCTTTCAAGGATAGCGTTCTTTCTGTAAAGCTCCTCATTCTTCTCTACAACTGGTCTTAATGAATTAAGAACCTCTGTTACTGCCTGAATAAATTCTGGCTGGCTAGCATCTCTCTTTGATACTAAGTCTAAAACTTCATCTACATATCCCATAATTTCAAACTCCTTTAGATATTTTTATAGATGTAGGCTACGTCACATTCTTTAAGCTTCCTTCATTTCTTAAAAAATGTATCTAACACGTAGCGCTAGCATAGCTTTTATAGGTTTTAAAAGCTGTGTATAAAAGAATTAAAACTCTTTTATATCTCTACCTTGCATATTATAATTTACCAACTTAATTTTGACAAGTTGATTTAGGGTGCCACCTAAATAATTTTAGAAAATCCGAAAAATATTAATTTTAATTTGGTTGAACTATGCTTTTATATGGTCTTTAGCTTAATTATATAAAGCGTTGTATGACAAATATTTAACGTTGTCTAACAAATGTGTCACATTTTCATAAACAAGCCTTTAGATTCTTAAATATAGCCCTATCCAAAACTAATAAAGAAAGCTCCAAGAAAAGAGTTAGTCACCTCTTTCCTTGGAGCCTTAAGCAAAAGCTTTATGACAAAGCTTAATATATTAAGTTATCTGCTCTCAGACTAAAGATTATTAATCTTACTCTGCTGTTGTTGATAAGCTCTCAACATACTCATCAACGTCAAATGTCTCACCATTCATAATCTTACTCATAAGCTGGATAGCTGTATTAACACTATCATCATCAAGGAATACAACTGACATTCCTGAAAGTCCATAAACCTGTCCATTAGCTGGACCTGTTGTGCCAGATAAACTGTAGCTTTGAATATTCCAAGCTGTTGTATCCGATAACTGTTCCTTAACTAATTGAGTAATAAAGGATGTTGGCATATCTGTTAGAATCATATCACTTATTGCATCAAGTACTGTTGCATAATTAGAAAGTATTGTTGCTGAAGTTGCCTTATTAATAATACCCTTAATAGCTGCAATTTGATTACGTGCTCTTTGGAAATCACCATCTCCGAAAGCCAATCTTTCTCTTACAAAGGCAAGTGTCTGCTCACCATTAAGTTCATTCTCACCCTCATTGAATGTAAAGTTCTCATACCAAGCATTATCACCATTAGTAAATGCAACCTCGGAATTAACCGTAATTCCTCCAAGTGCATCTACAACGCCGATACAACCTGAGAAATTAAGTCTTATATAGTAATTAACATCAATTCCATAAAGGTTCTCTAATGCCTTAATTGTATTATCAACACCTGCATTACCTGCATGTGTTAACTTATCAAGTCCTGACTTACCACTATCTGTCTCAATAGTAATGTAAGAATCTCTTGGTGTAGATACAAGTAAAATCTGTCTTGTATCTGGATTAACTACAGCTAAGATATTAACATCACTATGTCCGTTATACTTAACTGTTCCATAATCATCATTTCCTGAAACAAAAATAACAAATGGCTTGCTTGCGCTTACCTTATCTGCCTCTTCAACTGTAATAGTTGTAACCAACTCAACTGTACCAATTACCTTGATATTAGATGCTAAGGTATCATCTGCTTCTTCAAGGGAAGTAAGCATCTCCTCAGAAACTAAAACTGCCTGTACATCTGAGTTATCTAAAAGTTCATCGATTGTTGTGTCCCAATTATCATAAGTCTTAAGAGATGGATGAATATTATTCTCCTTCTCTAACTGATTAACAGCGCTTTCATAAATATCAGAATCTGTTATATCAGAATAAGCATATGTATATTTAGCTGTGTCTGCAATTGACTCTGCCTCATCATCAGATAAAACAATTACATCCATAATATCAGTTCTTGTTGATACTCCCGTAATCTTGGTAAGGGTGCTTACAACTTTTGCTGAGAAAATGTAACAATATAACATTACAAAAGAAAGTAATACTGCAAGTATCTTTCCCATAAATTTCGAGTTACTAAACTGCGATGTAAAATCGTAAAGTAGCACACATACAAGGAAAATTGTAAGCGCTATCATATATTTCGTTGGTAATATATCTAATATAAAAACATTCTTAAGCATTAACACTGTTAAAACCAACTGTATTAAAACTAGGATAATTCCTATAACAGTAGCCCAACCACGTCTCTTCCTTCTACGTTCTTTTTTTGACAATTCATCTTTATTAGCAAAAAGATATTTCATGTCATTTTTTGATCTGGTAAAGAATCCTGCCATAAATGGCCTCCTTTAATTTCTTTTTTATCCATAATTTTGCCATTTCGCGGTTAAACAGCACTTATAAATCTAGCACAAAATCGTGAAAAAATAAAGTCTATCTACTTATAATCATTAATATGCTCTTCTGCATACTCATCTACATTAAACACATCACCATTCATTGTCTTAGACATTAAATCATTAGCCATTGCAATACTTGAATCATCTAGATATACAACAGACATATTCTTATAGTGATATACCTCACCTGTAGGACCCTTACCTGGCTCTGATGGTGTACCTGTTACTGCATAGCTTTGGATGTTCCAGTTCTTACCATCAGATAACTGCTCCTTAACAAGATCAGTAATAAAAGATGTAGGCATATTTGTAAGAATCATATCACTAGCTGCATCTAATACCTCATCGTATTTTGTAAGGATTGCCTTTGATGTAGCCTTATTAATAATACCTGTAATGGCTGCTTCCTGATTCTCACCTCTCTGGAAATCTCCACGAGCAAAGGCATGTCTTTCTCTAACAAAGGCAAGTGTCTGCTCACCGTTTAAGTGATTAATACCTTCGTTAAAGTGAAAATTTTCATACCAAGCATCATCACCATTAGTAAATTCCACGCTTGAATTTACATCAATACCACCAAGGGCATCCACCACATCGATACAACCAGTAAAATTAATTCTTAAATAATAATCAATATGTAAACCCTCATAGATATTCTCTAGGGCAATAATTGAGTTATCAAGTCCTGCATCACTAGCATGTGTCAACTTATCAAGACCAGATCTTCCATCATCTGTTGTAATAGTTACATAGGAATCTCTTGGTGTTGTTACAAGTAAAACCTGCTTTGTATCAGGATTTATAACCGCTATGATATTAACATCACTACGTCCTGTATATTCTGCTCTACCAAATGCATCATCTCCCGAGAGATAAACTACAAATGGATTATCGGCATCTACCTTCTTAGACTTCTCTAATTCAATTTCTGATACCACTTCCACACGACCTAAGATTTTTATTTCTGAAGAGAAATTTACATAATTTTCTTGTAAGGAAATCAAACTATCCTCTGAGATTAAAGCTACCTGAATGTCATTATTTTTCTCTAATGAACTAACTACAGTATCCCAATCACTGTAAATCTTAGTTTCAGGAGTAATCTTATCATCCTCTTCTAATTTTCCCATTGCTGATTCATAAATATCAGCATCTATCATATTGCAATATCCGTAAGTATAATTTGCTGTATCTGCAATAGACTCCGCTTTGTCATCTGCAAGCACAACCACATCAAAGACGTCTGTACGAGTTGTAACTCCGGATATCTTCGATAAAGTATCTACAACTTTTGCTGAGAAAATGTAACTATATAGCATCAAGCCTGAAAGGGCAATCGCTAATATTTTTCCCATTAACTTACTTTTGCTAAACTGTGTAATAAAGTCAAACAAAAGCACAAACACCAAGAATAGTGTTATAGCAAGCATATACCTTAAAGGTAAAATGTCTAGCGTTATAGCATTCTTTAATACAAGCACTGTTAGTACGAACTGAATCAAAACTAAAATCAAGCCTATAACAGTTCCCCATGCTCTCCTTTTTCTTCGTCGTTCCTTTTTTGTTAAGCTATCTTTTTTTGCAAAAAGATATTGCATATCATTTTTCGTATTTGTAAACATTCCTGCCATGATGGTCTCCTTATTAGTTTATTTCCATAACGTTGCCATTTAGCAGTTAAATAGCATTTCTATAATTTACCACAAAATGCAATAAAAATTAAGATTCTAACGTCATTTTTTATATTTTTGTTATTTCTCGTAACAGCATATTATGTTTATATTTACTGCTAGTTTTTGCTGCTTACTCTTCTCCGGCATCTGAATATCTACCGTAGTATTTTCCATAATATTTTCCATAGTACTTATTATCGTTTACATCAACCTTATTAAGCACAGCTCCTAGAATAGTTGTATTAGTCTTTTTAAGCTGCTCTATGGCTTTTTGCGCGTATTTATAGCCCACCATATTAGAACCAACAACAACCACAGTTCCATCGCACTCCTGAGCTACAATAGCACTATCAATTACGCTACCAATAGGTGGCGTATCAATAATTATATAATCATAAAGATCTCTTAAAACCTTAAGCAGTGTCTTAAAGACCTTATTGCCTAAAAGCTCTGTAGGATTTGGTGGAACCGGGCCTGAAAAGACCACATTTAAATTGTCCACATTAGTTCCATACATCACATCCTCAAACTTATTAATTCCTGATAGAAAATGTGTCAAACCCTTTACAGACTTATTAATCTTATATCTACCTACAAGGACAGATTTTCTTAAGTCTGCATCAATAAAGATTACCTTTTTACCAGCCTCTGCTAAGGAAACTGCTAAGTTAAAGGAAACAGTAGATTTTCCCTCGCCTGGTGTAGTGCTAGTAAACATAATCGTCTTAATATCAGAACCACACAACTGAATGTTAGTACGTAGATTTTTATAAGATTCATTTGCCCTGTAGTCTAACTTAATCAAACGCTCAATATTTATAGTCTGCATATCTACTTCCCTCTTTTCTTTGACTTTTTCTTAGATAGCTTACTTCTTCCATCATCCATTTCCTTACAAAGAGGAATCATTGAAAGTGTACTAATTCCAAGGTATTTCTCCACATCTTCGCTAGTCTTAATTGTGTCATCAAAAAGTGACTTAACAATAATTACACCCGAAGAAAAGATTATTCCTAGTAAAACACCAATGATTGTATTTCTCTTAATGCCTGTAGACTCAGGAATTGTTGCTATATTGCCCTCTTCAATAATCTCTACATCTTCAATATGCATAATCTCGCAGATTTGTGTTGCTGAAAATTGAGCAATAGAGTCGGCAATTTCCTTAGCCCTATAAGGATCTGGATTCTTTACAGAAATTTGCAAAACTCTTGAATCTGAAATTGTAGTAACAGAAATCATATCTGAGAGTTCAGAAGTAGTCATATCAAGGCTTAAATCCTCAACAACATACTCAAGAACCGGTCTTGACTGTACAAGGATAATATAATCCTTTGTAAGCTGTGTTGAAGTTTGCAAATCTGTTAAAGTGGTTGTGGAATCATCAGCTCTATTAAGAACATAGAGTTGAGTAGTTGAATTATAAACTGGAGTTATAAAAAACTTCGATGCTAGGAAAGTCGCCGCACCAAATAAGGCTCCTGTAAAGATAATTAAAATTATTTTGTCCCAAAGAATAGAGAAAAGACGACCAAGGTCTATTTCTCTTTCACCTGCTTTATTATTATCCATTTAAAACCCCTCTAATCAATAAATTCATCCCTAATAATTCTATCAGGATTATCTTTTGAAATCTTTTTAGCATAGTCATAGCCATACTTATTAGACACCCATTGCACCACATCACCCATAATTGGGCATCTCCTACCTGCGGTATGGGCATCGGTAGCTATAACATCTACTAATTTTCTCTTAAGCAAATGTTTCGCAAGCCTTTTTGCATCAGCGCCCTCTTCTCCAACTAGGGCATCTGCGTTAATCTGTAGGATTGCACCTTTTCTCTTTAGCTCTTCTGCTAAATCCTCATTAAGCATAATACTTGGATATCTCTCGATATGAGCAAGTATTGGAATTAGTCCTTCGTTTAAAATGTTTACCACTCCGTTTCTAATTGTCTGTCTGCTATCCCTATAGTCAAACTCAACTAAAACATACCTAGAGTGATTTATTGTCATGCCCCTAGCCTTAATAGACTTAGGAATATCCTGGCTATATAGAACTTCTCTACCAGCATATAGCTTAAAGTCATCATAAAGCTGTTTGGCAATTTTTTCAATTTCTCCAACTCTTCTTTCTATCTCTGCCTGTGGTAATCTACATTTTATCGGATGATAATGAGGCGTACAAACTAGTGTCTTTATGCCATCTTCATGGGCAAGCTCTAGCATTTGCACAGTAGTCTTAATATCTGCTGCCCCATCATCTGTCTCCGGTAAAACGTGGATATGTAAATCTGTCATCGAATAATCAATTCTCTTTTTTAATAATAACATCCCTCTTATCCCCTCTTTAACTGTCTTTACTCTTAGTAATCTAAGGGTTTAATTAAAGCAAATACTCCTCAATAATTGCTGCAACACCGCAATCCTCGTTGGATGGTGCAATTACATTGGCATATTTCTTTACTTCGTCATAGCCATTCTCCATAACCACTGATAAAGCTGCTACCTTTAGCATTGGAATATCATTCATGCCATCTCCACAAGCAATTAGCTCATCAGTTGTAAGGCCAATCTTTTCAAGTAATATTTTAAGAGATTCGTCCTTTGCTACATTTGCAGGAACCACTTCTAGGAAGTAATCCTCTGAGAAGAAGGCATCTACCTTACCTTCGTACTTAGCAAGAATTGCATCTCTAACTGGTAAAAGTTTTTTATGTTCACCTACTACTAAAAACTTAGAAACCTCGTAATCCACGTAATCAATAAGGCTATCTACCTTCTTAACTGTTGTGTAATTACATTTCGCCTCACGAACTACATAAATGTCGTCATCACTTTCGCAAACCACAGTTGTGTCCTCATAAGTAAGTGCCCAAACTCCATTGTCTCTGGCAAATCTGCACACATCCTCCATACAATCTCTTGGAAGTATGCGCTTATGAAGGCATTCTCCTGTCTTGCAGTCAATAATCTGACCACCATTATAGGCAAGTATATAACCGCCTCTCTCCTTTAGTTCTAAGGCGTCGGCTATTGGCGTAATACCAAATAAGGGTCTTCCTGATGCTAGGATAACACTTACTCCTTTCTCAATAGCCTTAAAAATTGCCTCCTTATTTCTCTCTGGCAATTCCTTATTGTTATCTGTTAATGTCCCATCTAAATCTAGGGCAAGTGCTTTATATTTCATAACTAAATCCTAACTGGAGAAAAACTCCTATTTTCTTAAATTTATCATATAATTTCATTATTTACAATATGATTTACATTTTTGCTTCTAGTAAATCCTGACCTCGCATTGTAATAAGAGGTGCTCCTTTGTTCTCGATATAGTCCTTTGTAATAGTTACAGTTCCAATATTACTGTCCTTAGGAATCTCAAACATAATATCAAGCATGAACTCTTCTATGATAGAACGAAGAGCTCTAGCACCGGTTTCTTTCTTAATGGCCTTCTTAGCAATAGCTTCTAGGGCATCATCAGAAAACTTAAGCTCTACCTCATCAAGGGCAAGAAGCTTTTGATACTGAGCAAGAATAGCATTCTTTGGCTCTTTTAAAATCTTAATATAAGCTTCTTCATTTAGCTTTTGTAAGCTATACACAATTGGCAATCTACCAAGGAATTCTGGAATCATACCGTATTCTCTTAAGTCCTCTGTAGTTACCTTAGATAAAATGTTAGTATCCTCGTCATACTTATCCTTTAAATCAGCGTTAAAGCCGATTGAAGCTGACTTTGTAAGACGGTTCTTAATAATCTCTTCAAGATCTGGGAAGGCTCCGCCACAGATGAATAAAATGTTACTTGTATCCATAGTTACAAGTGGCACCATAGCATTCTTACTAGTTGCACCTACTGGTACCTCTACCTCGCTACCTTCAAGAAGCTTAAGTAAGCCCTGCTGAACTGACTCACCAGATACATCTCTACTTCTTACTTCCTTCTTCTTTGCAATCTTATCTATCTCATCAATAAAGACAATACCCTTCTCTGCCTTCTCTACATCATTATCTGCTGCCATTAAAAGCTTTGATAATACAGATTCAATATCATCACCAATATAACCCGCCTCTGTAAGAGATGTGGCATCTGTAATAGCTAGTGGCACCTGAAGGATTCTTGCAAGTGTCTTTACTAAATATGTCTTACCTGAACCAGTTGGTCCAATCATAAGCATGTTAGACTTCTCAATCTCAATTTCTTTTTGAGTATCTGTTGCAACCCTCTTATAGTGATTATAAACAGCTACAGACATAACCTTCTTTGCATAGTCCTGACCAATAACATAGTCATCAAGCTTAGCCTTGATTTCATGAGGAGCAGGCAAATGTGCTAAATCAATTTCAGGGAAGTCCTTCTTCTTTTCTTCCTTCTTCTTAACCCTACCCTTCTTTGTCTGATTCTCATTATTAGGTGTAAACATATTCATACCAAAACCATTTAAATAGTCATTAGGTAATGGATAGTTATTTAACTGGTCAAAAGTTCTTTGCATGCAGTCATCACAAACTGTAATGTTATTAGGTAAATCTATCATTCTACCCTTAACCTGAGACTCTGATCTTCTACAGATAACGCAGAACTTCTCATAGCCTCTTTTATTAGTATCATTAGAATTATTATCAGCCTTAGTTTCAGAATTATCACTAGTAGATGTATCTACTTCTTTATAATCATCATTACTCATGAGTCAACCTCCAATATCACGTAAATCTAAACTTATTCCTTTGATATTATATCATAGCGTTAATTTTAAACCCATAAAATAAGCATAAAAAAATCTTTGGAGATTATTATCTCCAAAGATTTTTTATAAATATATCAATTGTACTTCCATTAATTCTTATAACCTAAAGTTACATCCACTGTCTTTAATACGTATGATGAACCTTCTAGGTGATAATATTCTACCGTTACTGTCTCACCTGCACTATAATATTGCAGCAAGCTTTGTAGTCCGGACATACTTGATATTGTATTATCATCAAAGCCTACAATAATATCATAGCTTTCAAGACCAGCCTTTTCAGCTGCTGAATCTGACTGAACTGTTCTAATGAGAACGCCTGTAGGATAACCATATACTGATGCATAGTAGTCTGTAATATCTACACCTGCAATACCAAGATATGCTGCTTCATCTTCCGATACCTTAGTACGTGTTTCCTTATTCATAAGTGAGTTAATTAAGTCAACTACATTTGAAATAGGAATTGCATAGGCCATACCCTCTACACCATCACTACTTGTCTTAGCAAAGTTAATAGCAATAACCTTACCGTCTGAATTAATTAAAGCACCACCTGAGTTACCTGAATTAATTGCTGCATTTGTCATAATAAGGCCAGTAAATTCTGTGTTATCTACTGTGATTGATCTATTAAGTGCTGAGATAATACCTGTTGTTACTGACTGTCCTTCACCAAGGGCATTACCAATAGCTACTACCTGCTGTCCAACCTTAATCTCTGAAGTATAATCTAACTCAGCGATGGCAATGGCACTAATTGTGTCACTTGAAAGATCTGAGATGTTAATTGCAACTACTGCAATATCCTGGTCTGATTTTGAACCCTTAACTGTTGCAGAAGCTGATGAACCATCAACAAATACTGCAGTTAAGTTATCAATGTCATCTACTACATGGGCATTAGTTACAACAAGGATTTCACTATCATTTTGACCAATAATAATACCTGTACCTGCACTAGTTGCCTCATAAGACTGTGTTCCAATTCCAAAGCTTGATGAACTTGTTACTGTTGTTGTTCCATTAAGCTCAACCATTGCTGGTAAAAGAGCTTCTGAAATAGATTCTGTATCTATTGTTGTTGATCCAGATGAAAGGTCCGTATCTGAATCTGATGAAACTGATGATACAGTTGAAACTGTTGCTATTGAAGCTTTCTCTGTGGAAGAAGAGCTTGTATCTGAAATGTACTTATTAGCGTAGTAGTTAACGCTATACATAACAGATCCTGCAATACCGCCAAAAAGAATAGCTATCATTACAAAGCAGGCAGCCTTCTTTAAAAACTTTCCTGTAAACTTAATAGGCTTTCTTGGCTTCTTTGGCTTCTCAACCTTTATATTTGACTGGTTGTATGTGTTAAAGCCCTGAGTACTTTGTCCTGTAGCTGAGTTAAAACCATAGGCTGTGTTATTATTATAAGTTCCTGTTCCATAGTTTTGATTATATGTGTTAGTTATATCAGCTCCAAAATTATTTGTTGTGTTTGTGTAACCTGTGTTAGCACTTGTCTCTGATGTATTAGCAGTTGTGTTCTGTCCTGCATTGTCAGATTGATTAATGTCGCTAGCACTCATACGATACTGTGAATCGTCATTGTTGTACATTTTTATCAGCTCCTTATCTTCTTTGTTCTTAGAATGAATTGGGTCTTCCTCTATCCAATCTCTTTAGCAACATTTCCACTTTTTAAGTTAAAAAAGACACATCGTTGCTATGGTTTAAATATAGCAACGAAATGTGTCTTATTTGTGTTTCTATTATTAAGATTATGTGTTTAATCTTATTCCTAATTAAGTAGTCAAGACTCGATCACGATTGAATTAAGCCTCAACAATGTCCATAACAGCCTTTGTAAGCTCCTCTAACTTAGCGTTAGCATCATCAAGTGATGTACCCTTAACGCCCATGTAGAACTTAATCTTTGGCTCTGTACCAGAAGGTCTTGCACAGCACCAAGCATCATCTGTTAAGTCGAAGTAAAGAACGTTAGAGCTTGGAAGACCAGTCTTTGACTTAGCACCTGTAGCAATATCTGTCTTCTCATCGATCTTATAATCTCTAAATTCCTTAACATCCCAAGCACCAAACTTCTTAGGAGGGTTGCTTCTTAAGCTATTCATTAATTCCTGAATCTTCTCAGCACCTGTAGCACCCTTCATAGTAATAGCCTTCTGGCCTTCCTTGAAGTAACCGTACTTGTTAAAGATGTTCATCATCTGATCCCAAAGAGTGATACCCTTTGACTTATAGTAAGCTGCTGCTTCAGCAAGTGACATAACAGCAACGATAGCGTCCTTATCTCTAGCATGTGTACCAACAAGGCAACCATATGACTCTTCGAAACCGAATTCATAGAAGTGGCTGTTGTTGTTCTGCTCAAAGAACTTAATCTGTTCACCAATGAACTTAAATCCTGTTAATACTTCAATAAGCTCTAAGTTATATTCCTTAGCTACTGGAGCTGCCATATTAGTTGAAACAATTGTTGTAACTAATGCGCCATTGTCATGAAGCATTCCCTTTTCCTTACGAACTGAAAGTAAGTATTCAGCAATAATCATAGCTGACATATTACCTGTAAATGCCATATATTCGCCAGTCTTTGTATCCTTAGCGTAAATACCAAGTCTATCAGCATCTGGATCTGTTGCAAGAATGATATCAGCATCAACTTCCTTAGCAAGCTTTAATGCATATGTGAAAGCCTTAGGATCTTCTGGGTTTGGATATTCAAGTGTTGTGAAGTTAGGATCTGGATCCTTCTGCTCTTCTACAACATAAACATGCTTAAATCCTAAGTCCTTTAAGATTCTTCTTACTGGAATAGAACCTGTACCATTAAATGGTGAGTAAACAATCTTAATATCATCAGCTACGCTCTTAATGATGTCACCGTTGATGCACTGTGTCTTAAGTGCTGCATAGTACTTCTCATCAATATCGTAACCAATTGTATTGTAAAGACCAAGTGCTTCAGCTTCATCCTTAGGCATTGTCTTTACTGTTGACCAATCATTGATAGCATTAACTTCTTCAATGATCTGCTTATCCTTAGGTGCTGTAATCTGAGCACCGTCTTCCCAGTATACCTTATAACCATTGTATTCTGGTGGGTTATGAGAAGCTGTTACCATTACACCTGCTGTACAACCAAGTTCTCTTACTGCAAATGAAAGCATTGGTGTAGGACGAAGTGATGGATAAATATATGCCTTAATGCCATTAGCTGCAAGGCAAAGAGCTGTAGCTTCTGCAAATTCTCTAGACATTCTTCTGTTATCATGAGAAATAGCAACGCCCTTGTCCTGTGTTCCTTCCTTTAAAATGAAATTAGCAAGTCCTTGGGTAGCCTTACTAACAACGTAAATGTTCATTCTGTTAGTACCAATACCAATTACTCCTCGAAGACCACCTGTACCAAACTCTAAGTCTCTATAGAATCTGTCTTCGATTTCTTTCTCGTCTCCTTCAATAGCCTTTAATTCGGCCTTTGCTTCGTCACTAAAATAGTCATTAGTGAGCCATTCCTTATAAGTCTCTAAATAACTCATTAACTTATACCTCTTTCTTTTTTTATATTTATTTCCCTCTTACCCTGCCTAGCAGGGAACAATATAATAAGACACCCAAGTCGTCTTTTATATCGTTAACCTCAACTAAAAAAGGGTATAACCATTTTCAGCCAAGGCTCTGACTCAAAAACGATTATACCCCATTATTAAATTTTTATCAATTCTCATTCATTGATTTCACGAAAGCATTTGTAACATTTTCCAATGCTTCCTCTTCATCCTCACCCTCAGCTCTAAGTTTTATAACGTCACCGCTATTAACTCCTGATGCAAGAACAGATATGATGCTTTTAGCATTCGCTCTTCTTTTATACTCTCCATATTCAAATGTGATATGTGATTCATACTTCATTGCTTCATCGCTCATTGCTCCTGCTGGGCGTAGATGAATTCCTAACTTACTCGTTATCACAATATCCTTCTCAACCATCATTCCCTCCAAATATATCTAGCCGCTTGCTGTGGTTGCCTCTGTATCTGATTTCAAACTAACGGATACGGTATAAGAGCCCTGCAGGCTACAACCTGTCGGCAAAGTTATAGTCACTGCCACACTATATGTACCCTCTTGATATCCTGAAAGATCAATCGACATAGCAATATTGGAAGCTGACACGCTATTTAGCACCTCGCTTGCCCCAGTTATGGTTATGTCAAATGTGCCTGAATCACTATAAGTTAAACTAAGGTCATCAGATAAACCTTTCACCACGATAGCTGACTTATCCATTGTAATTACTTTTGATTCCTGTGGCTCAATATCCACAGTAACTATAAGTGTTCCATCTGATATTATTGTAACATCATTGCTTACATAATTCGATAGGTTAAACTTATATTCTCTATTATTTGAGAAACCTTCTATATTAAGATTAGCAGAAGGAATCACAATTGCATCCACACCTTCAATATCTTCGCTAGAACCGACAATAGTTGCCTCCGACTGGTTTTGAGTTACACCTACTAAAATGTATCCCGTTGCGGGAGTTCCCGTGGTCTCCACTTTAATTGGCACAACCTTTGTCTTACCAATCTCTGCCGAATAACTTGCGCTAGCCTGTGATAATTCTATAGTATCATCTGTTACTACATTGTAATCCTCATCATAAAGTGTTATGGCAGAATCTCCTGTCAAATTAGAGCTTACATCTGTTAAATCAATTGATACCACTGCGTGAGCAATGGACTCAATTACTGAAGAAGCCCCTGTAACATCTACTGAAGTAGGGCTAAGTGTTACATTTGACAAAGCGTAACCAGAAGCTAAATTACCTGTAGTCTGGGATTCCAATGTAAATGTAGTAGTAGTTCTATTCTCAATACTTAATTTAATAGCTGTAGTCTTTGGAGTTGCCTCAACGCCCTCCACTACATTGCCATCCTTTACAACAGATACCTTAATATCCACATAATCAGAATATGCAGTTACATTACTAAGATCTGCTGTCGCAACGATATCACTAGCTGTAATATCTGTAATAAGACTCTTTGGACCACTTACATTAACAGAAATCTTGCTTCCCTCAACTACTTCATAAGAGTAGTTCTTATCTGTAAGAGTTTCTGTATTTAATAAAGTTACACTGACATTACTAAAGGTATAGCTAGTGCTTGGATCATAAATATTTACTATAACCGTCCAGAGAATCAAAGCAACGATTATAGAAAGGATTTTTAATGTGAAATTCTTAAATATCTTTTCCTTCATTCCTTAGCCTTCCTCTCCATAGTCTGAATGATTTTACGTCCATATTTCTATTTCTTGTATACTCTAACTTATTTCTTAAAGAGTCTTCATCAATATCATGAATAAGCTCGCCACCTACAGCCACTGATACCTTACCTGTCTCCTCAGAAACAATTAAGGTAATACAGTCTGTAACCTCGCTTATACCAAGACCAGCTCTATGTCTAGTTCCCAAAGCTTTATTAATATTAGTACTATCAGAAAGTGGCAAATAACAAGTAGCTGCCACAACTCTGTCCCCTCTCACAATTACTGCACCATCGTGAAGAGGCGTATTATGTTCGAAAATGTTTATAAGTAACTGGCTTGTAACAATACCGTCAACTTCAATACCAGTTCTTTCATATTCATCAAGTATCATATCCTGCTCAATTACAATTAAAGCACCTGTGTAAACTGCGCCCATCTCGTAACAAGCTCTAACAATAGCATTCACTGTATCTGAGCTAAATCTTTCATTCTTAGTTCTCTCACCAAAATTAATGAAGCTAGTAACAATTCTCTTTCTACCAAGCTGTTCTAGTGCTCTTCTTAATTCTGGCTGGAAAATAATTACCAGGGCGATAATGCCAACGCTAATAGTCTTACTTGCAATCCATAAAATGGTTTTAAGATTAAGTACGTAAGCAAATAGAGCAAATACGACTACTATGATGATGCCTTTAAGTAATGCCCAGGCCTTTGTATTCTTAATCCAAACTAATACGTTATAAATTACGAAAGCAATAATTATAATCTCAATTATGTCTGACCAAGATATTCTTGGTATGTAGAGACTCGACAAATATTTTTCTAAAGACATCTTATTCACCCCAATCTAATTTTATCTAAATATAGGAATAACAAAGCATGTTACCACGCTTTGTTATTCATGAATCAATTACAATTTATCTTTCATTATCATCATAGATAGAGATATCATCTTCATCCTGATTTAGTTTCTGACTAGATTTCATCTGAGATCTTATATCCTCTAAATTAGTTGTTTCCTTAGTTCTTTTAGCATCGATTGTCTTAATCTTAAAATCTGTTGCTGAAACATTAATCTTTGGCACTGCCTTAACATAGTAGTAATATTCATCATCTTCATACTGAACATACTCTGTTCTCTTATAGTCAAGAGCAAAGAATACGATCTTACAAATGTAGGCAACAACCACACCAAGTAAAACACCAATAACAATTAAGACGATATTAAGCTTAGCATTTAAAGCAATCTGGCCAACAACAAGAATAATAAATTCTACTGCACTAGCAAATGCAATTGCATAAACCCATGAATTATCAATCTTAAGTCTTCTAATTACATAAACCACAATGATTGTAGCAGTAAAGGCTACAAGTAATGTTACCATACCCTTATCACCAAATAAGCTCTGGCTAAGGTATGAAATCTGTTCTACAGAATCAGTTAATGAAGCATCTGAAATAGCTGATTCATACTGACTTGCTGTTCTAATGATATAGTAAATAATTACACCAAAAGAAACTGGAATGCATGCTAACCAGCTTGATAATAAGCCAATTGAAACAATAGCTAAATATGGAAGCTTTAACATACAAAGAACTGCTGTAATGATTACAATGTATCCTGACTTTGGAGTAAATCTAAAGTATAAAAGATACATAATGATAATTACGCAAAGAGCAATTAATGCAAACTCTGCTGATATCGAATATAAATGAACTAACATAAATACTGATAAAAGAAGAATTGTTCCTCCATTTGGAATGAAGGCACAAATAACTGCTGCCACAAAAGCAAATACTGGGTTACCAAGCTTTGAGCTCTCGCCAATACTTACATTTAAAATCATGAATGCCACAAGGGCAACTAAAAACTTAACTGCTGGTACAAAATAAGTATCATACTTATTATAGAACTTTTTAAATCTATCCTTTAATTCTAACAAAAAAGCCATATATTCCTCCTAGTTTACTTTTTCTTTTTCTGTCCATTGTAAAATCTGTCTAGCTTGTTAAGTCTTGAAAAATACTTCTTAAGACCCTTTCTAGACTTTTCATACTTGTAGCTATAAACAAAGCCGGAAATAATAGAAAAAGCAACTATAAGTCCTATATAATAAGCCGCTACCTTTTTTCCAAGTGCTACATAATCTAAATCATTGATGTTGGCTACTATGCCTTCCGCATTACAAAATGCATATAAAATCATTATCATAATAAAAGCTAAAGTAGTAGTAATTAAACTCTTTAACACTCCAAGAGCTACATAATCACTCTTATAGTATTTCGCAGTTTTTACCATGTCCTTACCTTCATTTTTCTCGTAAATAGCCATCTTAGTCATCATTTTAACTTTATTTTCGTTAAGCAAAACCATTCACCTCAAAAAAATTTATATTCGCTAATACTATAACACATTTTAAATTAATTGTATATTACAATTTGGTAATGGCCATCAACATTAGGCACTACTATGCGCACTAAACGGTTATCTTCTCCGATGTAAAAAGACTGGGAAACTCTAGCCGTAATAAACTTTTGCCATACAGTATCTGCATAACTTCCCACTAGATTTGACAATACATTTTTCACACTTGCATCAAAATTTGAGGTTCTTGAAATCAAGTAAATGATTGTGTAATTACTATATGTAACAATCTGTCCGCAATAGACTGAATTTTCCTCGTAATAATAGATGTTAGTAACCGGTGAGCCATTGCTATAAAGTTGCTGAAAGCCTGCATTAATGGCATATCCTGCAGCAGAACTTGAACCCGCTATACTAGCAGAACTTCCGTCATTATAGGAAGGCACTGCATTACTTGTGGCTGCTCCTGTATCTGAATAGTTTGTAGATGATGCGCCTGTTGAACCGCTACTAGCTGCGCTGTTGCCTCCTGTACTGCCACTGTTGCCAGAGCCACTTGAGCCACTGCCACCAGAGCTAGACCCTCCTGAGCTAGAACTTCCGCTACTTCCTGTGCCAGCAGAACTTCCGCTTCCGCTATTAGCTGTGTTTCCTGTATCCCCAGAACTTGACGCAGAACTAGAGTCCGAATTAGTTAAATCCGAACTTCCTGTATTTGAATCTGAATTTGTAACCACTTCGCTTGCTGCCTGAGAGCTTGCACTATCTGTATCCCCTGCTACATCTCCCCAAGTCTTATGGTGATAACTACTGTTAGCATCCTTAAGATAAGTGTCCTCTAGGCTAACGTCGCTGCCTGCATCTTTTGACGCATTTTTACTAACTCCTACAATTATTAATATGGCTGCAAATGTAACGGCTCCTGTTATTAGTGCAATAAATACCGGGAGACTTCTACATTTTTCCTTAATCAAATCAAAATTAATCCTCATAAAAGCACCTCTTATTCAGTTTGCCAATTTGACATGCCTCAAACTTTGTCAAAACGGCGCACGTATCCTTCTACTTATACTATACATTATTTATCGGCGGCAGACCAACAAAAGTTAATCCTTTTATCACGGATTAAACAAAATTTTTTCACAAATAAAAGATATAGTAACATCACACCAAGGAATTACTAAAACACTAGAGGATAATTATTAAAGAAAAGAGGTTATATGAAGAAAAATGCGATAATACGTTTTTTTACAAAACCTTACGTTTATGCAATTATATTTTCAATAGTACTTATTGCATGCACAACTTATTCATTACTTGATGTATTTGTAATACCTCATTACATTTCGGCAGCTACTGATACGAGCGACAATTCAGATACCAGCTCGACTACTAGTTCAAGTGCTTCTACTGAAACGTCAAATACGGGTAACGTTACAACTACAAGCACAAGTTATGAGGACGACAACATCAAGGTAACTATTACTACTATTGAGAAGTACGATACCACAATTTATGTTGCAGACGTAGAGGTTTCCTCACCAGAATACCTACAGACAGCCCTAGCAAATAACGCCTACGGCACCAATGTCACAGCCACAACTTCTGACACTGCCGAGTCCGTTAATGCAATTTTGGCCATCAATGGTGATTACTATGGTGCCAACAAAACTGGTTACGTTATTAAGAACGGTACAGTTTATCGAAGCAGCGTAAGAGATGACTATGAGAACGGTGATTTGGTCATTTACAAAGACGGTAGCTTTGGAATTATTTATGAAAATGAAATTAGCGCCCAGGAATTAGTTGACTCCGGTGTAGTACAGCTTTTCGCCTTTGGCCCTAGTTTAGTAGAGGATAGTGAAATACAAGTCAGCACAACAACGGAAGTGGATCAGTCCATGACTTCAAATCCACGAACTGCTATAGGTATAATCGATGAATGTCATTATATTTTAGTAGTTTCTGATGGAAGAACTTCTGAAAGCGAAGGACTTAGTTTATATGAGCTTGCAACTATTATGCAAGACTACGGTTGTACAACGGCTTACAATTTAGATGGTGGCGGATCATCTACAATGTATTTTCTTGGTGAAGTTGTAAACAAGCCTACAACCAATGGAAAAACTATAAAAGAAAGGGCGGTGAGTGACATTGTTTACATCGGATATTGATAGAAATAACAATATAAAGCACATTAGAAATTCCCTTATTGGATATGTCTTAATAAGCCTATTTTTAATTGCCTTTTATAAAATATACATATCCTTTAGCTATGGACAGGATTCTTACTACATGCGCTACATGTTCTTAGTGTCCTTAATTGGCGGACTGATAGAAGTAACAATTTTACTTGTTTGCCACAAAAACAACTACAGACCCCGCAGTTCCTTTAACATGTGGAACTCTGGTCTAGCCTTGATTGTATCAGGCTGTTTAATAGAAGGTATTGTAAGCATTTCCGGTAGATACACAGATGCAGAGGAAGCTTACTTTATGGCAGGAGTTGCATTCCTAATACTTGCACTAGTTGTGGCAATTATTAGATTAATGTCAGCGGTGCGTATAAATAATGCAAGATTAAGCCAAGAGGCTTAAAAACATTTTCCAATATCTAAAACTTAACGTTAGAATCTAACAACCAGGCAATCCCTTTAGCTAACCTCAATTGTGGGTTATTAAAGTGGTTGCCTTCTTCTATTTCATACTTAAAATCTAGTAGCGTTCCCTCTTTTGCGGCATGGTTAAAAAGAACTGATAACTGTCTTGTAATATCGCCAACACTTGCCATTAACCTATTCTTTGACTTTTCTTCTTTATTACCTAGACTTAGATATATCTTAGTATCATCAATTAGCTCATGTTTACTAGCATACTCAATAAAGCCCGGATACCAAAGAGAACCAGAAGCTGAGGCAACCCCGCTAAATACGCAGGATTCAAAATAAGTCCAAAGGCTAAAAAGACCCGCAAGGGAATAGCCAGCAATATAGTAATCCCTATACCACTCTTCTTGTTCTTTAGGATTATCCTCGGTCATACTCCAAGCCTCGCTTAAGATATAGGCCACATTTAACTTCTTCTCTAATTCTGGAATGCAGCTATTTACCAACCATTCAAGAACAGACTCTCCCCCACCTTCAAACTTTCTTCCTTTGAAAACTTCGGCAGGCCAAGGGCTCATTTCATAGTCCCAGGCATTTACTTTAAAACCTATAAGGGTGAATTCCTTATCCGGTGTCATTTCATGTACGAGATTTGCTACATTTTCCCAAGACTCATCCTCCACAGGGTCAAGGGGCCAGAACACGAAGGGGCCGCTATTTAACTCGTTATTACAATCTGCAATATAAAGTTCTCTACCCTCTATTTCTAATTCGTAAGTTACCATTATACTATCCCTTTCAAATATAAATTTCACGAAACATCACTCTTTTATTATAATATATTAAATATCCAATTTCGTAAAGTGAAAGGGCAATTGTTTAGGGCAATTGTTTAGAGAAGGATTTTTTGATAAGATAGGCTTGTTAGGGGTGAATTTTTGAGATTCATCTGATAAATTGAGTAAATTTAGAAGGAGTGCTATGAACTTAAACGAGGCCTATAAATTACTAGGTGTTAGTGAAAATGATACTAACAAGGTTATAAAAACTAAATACCGCGAGCTGATTTTTAAGCATCATCCAGACTCCTCTGATAATGATGAGGCTTCCATTAAGAAGGCTCAGTTAATAAATGAGGCTTTTGATCTTATAAAGAAGGATAAAAAAAAGCATCCAAGGGGAACTAGGGGCTACGGTGCTAATTCTGGGGCTAGAAAGACTTATTCTACTGATAAGGACTTTTCTAACTTCTATGAATATGACTACTACAGTGAAGCGGATGAGAAAAAGGATGAAAGCCACCACTTTAGAGGCAAGACTATTAATAATGCCTACACTAGTCGTGACATTTTCGAATCTCCAAAGGATAGCGTCATTAGAACTGATGGCTTTATTAAGCTTGCTAGAGGAAAATTCTTATGGGAACCTGATAAAGAAGACTTTGAGTGCTTTATTCACTCTATTATTCTTGAATCTGACAGTTTACTAAAGGATGTAGAGCTTGCTGTTGGAGACAGGCTTAATGAGGATATTAATCTTGAATCCACAAGGAATTTCTTTAGAATGAGACTTTTCCACCTCTTAGCTAAGGACTATGTGAATCCCATCTTTTCTTTAAGAAAGATTTTAAAGGCAAATCAAAAGGATGAGAACGGGGATAGAATCTATGAGATTAAGGCAAATCTAGCTACTGTTGGGGTGGATGATTATTATAAGCGTCTCTACTCCCTTAGACTGGGCGATAATTTATATCCATCTAAGCTAAAGAATAACCGCCTTCAAGTAGAGACAAATACTGGCGTTACTCTTGGTAATCTAACTATTGAGGATGATAGAATGCTCTATATTGTAATACCAATCCTTGAGAGGAAGCTTGCTAGAGTTAAGATTGTGGTTAGAGATATTAATAATAACAGAGCAAAGAGGCCCTATAGAATCAATGTGGGCATTAGCTTATTTTTGAAAATAGAAAAAGAAGTCCTTGAAGAGGAAATTAAACTTAGTAAGTTTGAAGAGCTAAGTAAGGAAATAAGCGAGGAAATTGGCACTGTATTAAAGGAATACGAGGAAGCTATTAAAGAGTAGTTTTAGCGGTCTTAATGCATTTTCATAAAAAAAGCCTTGATAAGCAGCCACTTATCAAGGCTTAAATATTACCTAATCTGAAATATCTCTATCTAATATTACCTGTAATTTATAGTCTGGATAATGTTCCTGTACTGCACTGATTACCTCGTGGTAAACCTCCTTCATACTTGGTGCAGCAAAATCAACAATTACATCGAATTGCATATATAAATCATCCATTTTGATGTAAAATCCATGCATCTGAATTACGTATTCAAAGGCTGTTACGATGCGGTTTACATCAGCTCTTATCATAGCTGCCTCATCGTCGCCTGTGTTTACGGCGTAAATACCAACCCCAACGATATTTACATTAAACTCTTTGTATACCTTTCTTTCAATTTTTCTTGTTATCTCATCAATTTCACCTGCTGTTAGCTTGTCGTCTACTTCTATGTGAATAGAGCCAACGGTTCTATCAGGTCCGTAATTATGAAGCACTAAATCGTAGGCGCCTTGCACCCCGTCGACAGTGGCTACGCATCTTTTAATCTCTTTTGAAATTTCAGATTCTATCCTTTCACCTAGAATCTTACTGATTGTATCACTAAGCATTTCTATACCAGACTTAATAATTACAATAGAGATAACTCCTGCAAGGTAACTCTCGATACCTATATTTGTTGTTAAATACAAAATTCCAGCAATAAGTGTTGCTGTAGATATAACCCCGTCAAATAAGGCATCTTGTCCTGATGCTATTAAGGCATCAGATTTCTCTTTGCTACCGACCCCCTTAAAATAAAGACCTAACAATATCTTAACTACTACAGCAATTGCCACTATGACTAAGGAAACTACTGAGTAATCGGCTGCCTGTGGTTCAATGATCTTTTTAACAGCTTCTACTAAAGATGTCACGCCTGCATATAAAACAATTACGCTAATTACGGTAGTGCTTAAATACTCCACTCTTCCGTAACCCATAGGATGTTTCTTGTCTTCAGCTTTCTGTGATAACTTAGTGCCAATAATTGTTATAACCGAAGATAGGGCATCTGATAGGTTATTCACTGCATCTAGTGTGATGGCAATTGAATTAACCATTGTTCCAATAACTGCCTTGATTGCTGCTAAAATGACATTAACTATTATTCCAATTATACTTGTTTGTACTATCTTTGTTGCACGATTCATGCGCTAAAATTCTTCTCCTTAATTCTTGCTTGTATAAGCTTTCTATGTTTAAGAACCGTGTTATATGCCTTATCAATATTGCTTTCTGTAGCTGGAATTCTAAGTTCATATAACATCTTCTTAATGTCTTCTACTCTCCAATTTACCTGTGCCTGTTCATCTCTACCCATATCGTTAACCTCCCTAAAACTACAACGATACCATTGTTTCTAAACTCTTTTCTTCAATTTCAGATGGATTCCCACTCCATCTTTTATTCACGCCTATCCTGTTTCGATTATGAATATATATTATCCCTATATTTATAAATATTCATCACCCTAATAAAGGATAGGCTTTTAAAAAATAGTTCGCAAGTCCTATTTTTTTAGTTTTTATTCCACAAAAACTAATACGAAAGTATTAAATTACTAGACTATTTTTACTATTGGAAATTTCTTTTCTCTTTATATTTTTCACAGAATGTTACGATTTAATACAAAAAGTCGTCACATTAGGACATTATTATATAAGCATAAGTTAAGCAAGCGCTTGACTTAGTGATTAATTAGGAGAGGTTAGAAGACACACTCCCCCCTCATTTTCGTCTTCTAACAACGTGAACTTTCCTATATAAATCTTTTTCATAAAAAAATTTATTTTTTGGTAAGATGGTTTACCTCCCCCCTCACATTTTTAAACCATCTTACAACGATTAGCTTATTAGATAAGCTAATCCTCCCCCTCATTTAAACATTAAATAAAAAAGCAAGTTACTTACAGTGCGGACGTAAGCAGCTTGTTTTTTTATTGCCCTAAATCAGCTTATATTTAATTCTTAATTTTTATTATATTGTTTTTATAAAAAACACAAGTCAAAATCCCCACACATATAGCCTAAAAGAGACAGAAATATTATACACAATCTATATTTACTATTTGACGTAAAATTTTTTTCATTGTAAAATTGCATACAGTTGATGAAACAATTAAAGAGGTTTAGTTTATGGATAAGTTCGAAGTTCTAGCAAGGATGTCAGCAAACTCACTGTTCATCTATGATTTAGCGAATGATACCTTAGAATTTACTGGTAATTACAATAATAGACTTCACGCAAAGCGACACTACGAGCATTTTGTAGAGACCATAAGTACTAATCCATTGGTAGAGGGAGATTCAAAAGAGGGTTTTGAAAAACTTTTAAAGGACACTTGTAGCCAGAGGCATATAGTATCACAAAATTTATCGCTACTTACACATGAGGACAAATACGAGACATTTTGCGTAAAGACATTTTATTTACAAGAGAATAATGAAATTTTAGGCTTTTGCCGCAACATTGAATTCATAATGAGAGCAGAAGCTGACTCACTTACAGGCCTTTATAACAGGTCAGGAATTGAGAAGCAATTAGATAACATTTTAGCTAATACATCTAAGGATTCAATCACAGCCTTAATTATGATTGATCTAGACAATTTCAAATTAGTCAATGATACGCACGGACACTTAGTGGGGGATGAGGTCTTACGTGACATTTCCCAGATTTTAACAGATAGTTTTAATAAGAATAGCCTTATTTCTCGAATTGGCGGAGACGAGTTTTTAGTCTGTTGTCATTCTATGACTAACATTATAGAATTGATTGCTAGTGTTAATAGCTTTATTAAAAATGTATTGCTATATGGTGGCAACCGCTTTGGAATATCAGCTAGTGCCGGCATTGCTATTACAACAGAGCCAATGCCATTTCAAAAGCTATATAACCATGCGGATGTGGCAGCTTATGCTGCTAAGAATTCCGGCAAGAATACCTATAAGATTTATGACACAAGCATGGAAGCCCATAAGTATATGGACATAACAAACATTAATTATCTCTACGATAACAGAGATAATAGAGATGCTTTTACTAATACTGAGACAAGAACTAGTTCAACAACTAACTACTTGCCTCTTATTACAGCAATTACAGAAATCAACAATAAAAGTATTGATCCTAAATATAAGATTGAGGAGACTTCAAGACTTATTGTTAATTTCTTTAAAACCGACTGTGCTTATGCTAACTGCTTTTATCCAGATGGCAAGGGATTACTTACTTCCTACTGCTATTCAAGAGATACTAGTCGAGGCATGACAGTGGAGACAGATTTTTCTTTAAGCAAGAAAGACTTTGTTAAGAATTTCGATGAAAAATGTATCTTCTTTTGCTCAGATGTCAAAAAGATTAATGAGCCTCTTAGAACAGAATTTTTAAAGAAGCATACATCCTCATTTTTACAGGTTCTTATCTTTGATGATAAAGATAGGGTTATAGGATTTCTAGGGGCTAATTCAAAGGAAAAACGCCTTTGGAACCAAGATGAAATCGATGTAATGATTACAATTTCTAAGATCATTACAAGAACCGTTAGAGAAATACATGAAGATTCAATGCACATTTTAAAAAAAGGACTTAAAAAGATCCCATGTTAGCAATGGCTAGCATGGGATTATTCCTTTATCTAATTAGCTAAAATTTATTACCTCTACATTAGTTACATCTACTTTTCCTTATAGATTCTTTTATATCTTAATCTCTTAAAGAAAAGCTTATCTTGAGTAATTCTTTTGATTATCAGTCCAATTCCTAATGCAAGACATATTAAAAGACCTATAAGGGCAGATACTGCTGCCTGCTTGTTATAGCTAGCACTTTTTTCCTTGGCATACTTTCCCTTAGCTGTAGTTGCATTGCCACTTTTATACTTAAGGTCTACCAAACTATCATTTAGCTCTAATTCAAGCCTTTCTTCCTGTGCTAATAACTTTTCATCACTTGCATCATTAGTTACTACAAGCTCTGCCTCAGTAGCTACTGTTTCCTGGTCTGCTGCCACATTTCCAGTTGTGGTGTCTGAAATGGTGCTAGCATTTGTATCACTACCAAGCACAATAGTTGCCATGGAACTAGTTGTAGTCACACCTCCTAAATGTCCTGAATAAAACTTGTTCTCTGCTGCTTCTACATCTGCTGCAGTTCCTGCATGAGCTGAGTCGTAACTATTTGAAGAAATGCCAATTCCGTAAATATCTGATAACATATTAGTTCCAAATAACAACCAACTATCACTCTTATAACCGGCACCATAGGTACAATCCACATAATACCAGCTATTATTTACATAAACTGCATTCCAAGCATGACCAACTCCTGTATTTGTAAGACCTGTTACAAAGTAGCAAGGAATACCCGCTTTTTCCATAATATACTGGAAAGCCGATGCATAACCTGCACAGACGCAGTTATTTGTAATCAAGGCATCATAGGCATTTCCCCTAGTGCAAGAATAATCATAACTAACATTATTCTTAAACCAGTTAAATACATTTTTAACAGTCTCAGTATTAGAACCCGCTCTACAGCTTGATAGAATCGCATTAGCCTTCTCGTCAACGGCGCTTCTTTCGCTATCTGTTAGATACATTTGAGTTGTGGTGTCAGTCTCAAAGCACATAACCTGATAGCCGCCAACCGTTGCATTTCCGGCTGTTGTTCTAATTGTGTACTTATATGCAATACTAGCAAAAGAGCTGTAAAGTCCAGACCTATTAATTAGATATGGAACTAAATTTTCCCCCGCGCTATCCACATAAAAATAGCTTTCATTAACCGTTCCGCCATTTGCATATTGATTCTTTAGTACATTGATTAAATCGCTTTTCTCAATATAAATGTATCCACTAGCTTCATAAAACTCAGCAAATGAGTTGTACCAAACGCCATTAATATTGATTTTGTCATTATTTTTACTTCCTGTTTCCTCTGTAGTTGAGCTTGATTCTTGAATATTTGTTGTCTCTGTTGCATAAACTCTAGTAGCTCCAGAAATACTAACAAGAAGAAAAATAGCTATCCCTAATAGCGCATGTGTTCTTTTTACTCTCTCCATAATTATCACACTTTCACGCTTCTATTTTTCCCTACTCATCCACCAATACATTTTTACTTATACTTAATCCCCATATCTTAAGCCTGCAGACTCAGCCGCACGCTCTAAAATGTCGCAAACTGAAATAGAATGGGATAAAGACTTATTAACCTTATCGTAGTCATCCTCTTCAATTGCCTTAATAAAGTCTTTAAATTCCTGAACCATTCTGTGATGAACTGGCTTAGGTCTAAACTCTTCCTTCGCGATATTTTCCCCATGTCCTATGAAAATGTCTAGACCACCTAAAGTATTTGCTTTATCCGGAACCTTGAAATATCCCTCCTCACCTTGAACCATAAGAAATGATTCGCTGTCTGAATCCTTACATGCTACAAGTTCAGCCACAAAATCCTTATAAACTAGTAAAAGTGTACCGGACACATCAATGCCGTTAAAGCCCTTATTAGCTACATATAAGACATCTTCTGGCTGGCCAAATAAACCAACAACAAAATTAATGTTATAAACATTAATGTCCATTAGTGCGCCACCGTAAGCCTCAAGTGTAAAGGATGGTGCTGGATAGCCTTCCTTATATTTTTGATATCTTGAAGAATACTGTGAAAAGTTACACTGAACCATTCTGATTCTTCCAAGCCAAGGAAGTGTCTCCACTGCCTTGTCGTAAGTCTCATTGTGGAATACTGTCATTGCCTCAAAGATAAATAAATGATGATCTAGGGCAATGGAAGCTAAATCCTTTGCCTGCTCTGCGGTAGCTGTAAATGGCTTTTCCATAATTACATTTTTACCAGCAATTAAGGCAAGCTTAGCGTAGTCGTAATGCATGCTATTAATGATACCAATATAGACTGTGTCTGCATTTGTCTCAGTAAGCATCTTCTCATAGTCTGTGTAGACCTCCATAATTCCATAGTCATCTGCTAAAGACTTAGTTCTATCAAGACTAGTTGGTCGTCCCCAGATGGAAACCACCTCTACCTCTGGTACATCCTGCAATGCAAATAAGCACTCCGTTACAATTTTTCCGTTACCTACAATGGCTAATTTCATAAATCAGTCTCCTTTACATTCTTAAAAGTTTAGATAATCTCTTTGTTCATAAACCTCCGTCGGTATCTCAAGCCCCTTAGAATCTAGTTTTCTAATAAGGTTATCTACCTGACTTACTTTATCTTTATGTGCAATTACAAACCTCTTCATGCTCTCTGCATATTGAGGGTTCGACATTAGGCCCGTTCTTATTTCCTTTGAAAATGTGCAATAGTTGGCAATTATGCCTCTTGCCACCTTATTTAATCTTAGAGAGCCATTTCTTTCATACTTCATATAAGAAAGATAGTCTGCTATAAAAACCTCTCGGTAATTATTATTATGTTTTTTAAGGGCAGTTCTAACCTTCTCCTTATGGTCAGAGGAAAGGCTAGAATTCTTTTTATAAAACTGAAGATAGTCACAATACTCTGAAGTAAGCGATGGGTCCTGAACGTTATTCCAATAAACGCCCTGAACGGTTTTACATAGTTCCCATCTAAATTCTCCACAAAGTTTTAAAACTGTATCCTCTAAATCCACCATATGAAAGATGGATATTAACATTCTGCCAGGAGTATCCCTTTTCCTGCCTTCAATGTCCTGCCACAAAAAACCTCTGCTGCCTAGGTTTGGCATAAGTATTATATAAGGAATAATCTCTTGGTCCACAAAGAATTTAGTTATGCCAAGGTCTGCATTGGCATATACTCTTTCCCTATAAAAGACGCTATAATCCGTCTCCCTAACCTTATTTATTGCCTTAGTAATTGTAGCCACGTCCACATAGGCTAAATCTAGGGGCTTTATTATATTTGCCTTATCAAAAATAGGAATATAAGTTGTAACTCTTCCGTAAGTTACTCTATTACCAGAAGCAAACATATTTCTAATCTCAAAGTCTAACTTTGCCTCATTGTTAGTTAAAAGCCTGTTATACTCCTTCTCATCAATATCTCCGCTTCTCTTTTTCTCTTTTAAGTCCCCTTCAAAGTCCAAATCAAAGTCGTTTCTTGAAGGTGGCACTTCTCCGTTATATACCTTTACAAGCCAGTCATAGGCGGTTAAATACTTGCCCTTCTCATCTGCTTCCCAAAGCTTAGCAAATTTATAAAGAGTCTTTGTATTATCCTCTCCTGCTAAGTCTTCGTCCACAAAGCCAAAGTATAAAAACATTCTTGCTTCCACTGGCATATCGGTAATTAAGCTGTTTAGAAGCACAGCCTTATATAAATCAAGATAATCTCTTCCAATGTCTTTTCTTAATTTTCTTATGTGATCTGAAGATTCGAATTTATTTTCAATTTCTTTATAGTTATTTACATTTGCCTTAAAACGTCCTGCAATCTCAGCATCTAGGCCAGAATAGTGAAGGATTGTGTCTAGGGCATTTTTAATTGCTGGTGCATTTTCAATATCCTCGGCCTCGTTTCGCTTATTCTCTTCAAATCGAGAACGAAGTAGGACAAATTCCTGTCTAAAACTTAGAGCATGTCTAACAAGCGCCTCATTATAGAGGTTTAAATCCTCCATCTCATGAGAAAACTTAATTAAAAGTTCATCCGCCATTAAGATAACACCCTTTGCTAACTTAGGATCAAGGCTAAAAAAGCTATCGTTTAACTCCTCTTTATGCCTTGCTAGAGCGTATATAAAATCATATTGCCAACTATTAGCATTAACTTCCTTTGCTAGTGCAGCAATCTTTCCCAAATCCGTAAAATCTCTTGGCTCCTGCCCTAGCTGCTTACAGATTTTAGGGTATTCTTTTAAATTGTCCATAAGCTGTGTGTATTCCGTGCTAACTCTCTCATACTGCTTAGTTACTACATTTGCAGAAAGTAAAACCGCATCAATAGCAGTTCTTGCTAAGATAGGCAATATCTTTTCGTTAGCATCTAAAACCTTTTCCACATCTGCTAGACTGCTGTAATTGTAAGAATAGTAACTGCCCTCAGTTTGGGCTACGTAGCGGAATTTGTAGCATTTTGCAATCTCTTCACCAATGCCAATAATACTGCCGGCCTTAATGACGAAATTACCTTCATTACAATCCGTAACCTTAATACTCCCCTTAGTTACAATCTCCATTGTGGAAATGCTATCGCCTACATCATGAATCACATCACCTGCTTTAAACTTCACGATTCCCATATTAATGCTCCTAATCGCCTCTATTTAATTCTACTAAATTCTCTCAAAATACTAAGTTTATTATATATCTATAATTGTTTTTATGCAAATAGATTGGTAAATACAAGTGTATAGTATAAGGCTAAAAAAATAATGGCACAAAATTGCGCCATTATTCATTACTATTCGTTATTGAATTGTTTGTCTGAGAATTGCTATCCTCATCGTCAAATTTAAGCTGACTAAAATCAATTAAATCTGCCATTGTAAATACTGTAGGTGTAAAGGCTTCAGTAAAGGCCTTTCGCATCTTCGCATAATCCTCTGAATTTCTCGAAGCTCTAAATAAAAGCGCGGTATTTCTAGCATCAATTAAACCATCATGGGCTTTACCTTCAAAGGCAAGGCCACTTAAATCCACGGCCTTTGATAAGGACATGATATGGCTTAAATGGAGCTCCTTCTTAAATTCATTCTGATAATCTATCCAGTTGTCATACATGTAGTTAAGTCCTGGATCTGTGTCAAACTCAACTAATCCCTTGGCTTTTATTTCGTGGAGTAATTGAGCCTTGTCACAATCACTCCACGAATAAATCTTATAATCGGAACCACACCACTTTATAAATCTTCTTAGTACATTAGCAAATGTATCTGCGCCCGAAACGTCAGCAGTAGTAATGCCAGTTAAATGCACAAATTTCGGCTCTATAATGGTATTATACTGAGGCTTTACGTATTCTTTGAATTCGTCCTCAAGCTCATATTTATCATCTAATTTAACAGCACCAATTTCAATGGTTTCCTGTCTGCTAATTTTAATAAAGTCTTTATGTTCCTTAGCCACATTATTCATTTCAAGATCAATAAAAATATGTTTCATACGGCCTCCGAAGCATTTTTTAAATATATAAATAATTGTATCACAACTTAAAGGCCGCCTCAATTATTCTTTCCAATGAAGTCTATGAAGTTCGCCCTCTAAACTTAAATCAGTAAAGCCCTGCTGTCTCATGGCCTCATAGGCAACAATAGCAACTGAATTAGAAAGGTTTAAAGATCTAATATCCCCAAACATTGGAATTCTTACGCAAGTATCCTCATTATCAACTAAGATTTCCTCTGGAATTCCAGCGCTTTCCTTACCAAACATAATATAGGCATCTTCCTCATACTTTACCTGTGTATATGTCTTATGTGCCTTTGTAGTTGCCATATAGATCTTAGCGTTAGGATTCTTATCTAGAAAATCCTGATAATCTCTATAAACTGTGACATCAAGCTTGTCCCAATAATCAAGACCGGCTCTTTTTAAAGTTTTATCATTGATAATAAAGCCAAGAGGCTCTATTAAATGTAAGCGGGCACCAATAGCCACGCAAGTTCTTCCGATATTTCCTGTATTTGCAGGCATTTCTGGTTCATGTAGTACTATATTTAACATTAAAAACTCCTTAAAATTTATTCCCACATGAAATTATACTCGCAAATAACAAAAAAAGCCAAAGCTATTTTACTAACTTTGGCTTTAAAATAAACTAATTGAAATCTAAGTTATTCTGTCTTTACAGCAATATCAAGTTCCATGGCTGTATCGTTATCATAGCTGAGTGGAATACATATATTCTTTGTATAATTCTGAGTAAGTTTCATTGCACCTCTACATAGAGTTGGTGGTGTAATATCAATACCAATACCTTTTGTAGAAAGAATTGTTGCTGCATTACCCATAATCATATTACCAAGCTCTGAAATCGCACTTGTAGACATATCATCAAGTTCAGATACTGGCATGCCCATCATCATCTTTGAAGCTACTGTTAAAGCCTTCTGATATGTAAGAGCAATAAGCACCTGACCTCTCATTTCCCCTGTGACACCAATCATAATAATAACTGAATCACTCTCAAACTCGGTTGTCTTTACATATGGTTTTCCTACCTTAAGCTCCATCTGACAGGCATCCTTAAAAATGCTTACTGCTGCCATAAGAAAAGGGTTGATGTAATCTACGTTAATATCAGCCATATATATATCCTCCTTCGGATTAATTTGATTCTCTTGTTTCTTTATTTCAAAATAAATCCAAGTAAATCATTCATCCAAGCTCAGACCCTAACTTACTTAGACTCTAATTCTGAAATAAATTCTTTAATTCTTCCTAAGCCTTCTTTTAAGTTGTCTATTGAGTATGCATAAGATATTCTAAGGAAACCTTCACCACAGTCTCCAAAGGCTGTACCTGGCACTACTGCTAATTTCTTCTTCATAAGAAGCTTAGTTGCAAATTCATCTGATGTCATACCGAACTTTTTGATTGAAGGAAATATATAGAACGCCCCAAATGGTTCAAAACATTCCAATCCCATCTCCTTAAATGCATTCACAAGATACCTACGTCTCTGATCGTAAGCCTCCACCATCTTGTCTACATCCTCATCACAATTCTTCAAAGCTTCCACAGCTGCGAACTGACTATTAGTAGGCGCACACATAATAGCAAACTGATGTAATTTAATCATCTGATTAATAATAGGTGTTGGTCCACATGCATAGCCAAGTCTCCAACCAGTCATGGCAAAAGCCTTTGAAAATCCATTAATAACTATTGTTCTTTCCTTCATTCCAGGGAATTCTGCAATAGAAACATGTCTTTCTTTTCCGTATGTAAGCTCAGAATAAATCTCATCTGAAATTACAAATAAGTCATGTTTAATTATTAATGGGACAAGTTTCGCTAATTCATCTCTATTCATTATAGCACCTGTTGGGTTATTAGGGAATGGTAAAACTAAAATTTTTGTTTTATTAGTAATATTTTCCTCTAACTCTTCAGGAGTTAATTTGAAGTCATTCTCTGCCTTAAGATTGATAATTACTGGCTTTGCATCTGCCATAACAGCACAAGGTAAGTATGATACATAACTTGGCTGTGGAATTAAAACTTCATCTCCTGGATCCACCATACATCTAAGTGCCACATCAATAGCTTCACTACCACCAACTGTGACCATAGTCTCATTAATTGGATCGTATAATAAGTTATACTTTCTCTTAAGGTAGCTACAAATCTCTATTCTTAGTTCCTTAAGACCTGCATTAGATGTGTAAAATGTTCTACCTTTCTCTAATGCATAGATACCCTCTTCTCTTACATTCCAAGGAGTATCAAAATCAGGCTCGCCTACGCCTAATGAAATTGCATCCGGCATCTCACTAACAATATCAAAGAACTTTCTAATTCCTGATGGCTGGATGCCCATTATCTTGTTTGAAAGTGGGTTTCTCATGGTGTCACTAACATCCTTTCGTCCTTATTCTCTGCCTCAAATACTGTTCCATAATCCTTGTACTTCTTTAATACAAAATGTGTTGAAGTACTAAGAATTGATTCCATAGGGGCGAGCTTCGCATGAACAAACTGTGCCACCGATTTCATAGACTTACCTTCTATAATTACAGTGAAATCAAAACCACCTGACATTAAGTAAACGCTTGTTACTTCTTCGTAGTTATAGATTCTTTCTGCAATACTATCAAAACCTAAGCCTCTTTGAGGTGTAACCTTAACCTCAATAAGAGCTGTAACCTTCTCATCATCTGTCTTATCCCAGTTGATCAAAGTATTGTAACCACAAATAACATGTTCTTTTTCCATGTCTGCGATTTCATTTGCAACCTCTGCATCTGATAAACCTAACATAATTGCCATGTCATGAATGTCAATTCGACCATTCTTTTCTAGCATATTTAAAATCTTGTCTCTCATAATTTACATCCTTCTCTTATAACTTTAAAAACTAGATAATCTAGTTATTAATCACTTTATAAATTTCATCCTGTCCTGGCATTTCAACAAATCTTTCATCTGAAAGGCTTCTTAATATTTTTTTGTTATCGCTTTTAAAGCAACCAACTTCAAAAGCTTTCACATTCTTTTCGTTTAATATATTTACTATACCACAATTTCCTGAATATGTCACTAACAAACTTCCGATGGATTCCATCTCGTATGGGTTAATAGAAAACATTTCACAAATCTCGATTATCTCTTGCCTTACAGGAATTTTTCTGATATCAACTTCAAATCCAATGTGATTCTTCTCGGCAATATTCCAAAGGCAGTCAATAACGCCACCCTCAGATAAAGAGTATACATTTCCCTTAATACCTTCTTTTCTAAACTCTTTATATACTAAATCAGAAATACTAGTTGTATCTAATTCCTCTAATTTAGCTAGAGCCTTATCAAGAACGTCTCTTGTATATCTTTTAAGGATTTCCTCTTCCTTCTCCTTAATCACACGTCTGATACCACTTAGTCCTATAACACCAATAGCCACAATTACATCCTCTGGTTTTGGTTTATAGCTTTCAGTAAGTTTTAAACTATCATCAGTTTCTACTTGTGCATGACCTAAACCAAAGACTGTCACTATTGGTTTAATCGCTCGTGCACTCACCCTGACATCTGTCTGGGCAATAGTTATATTAAAATGTCTGCACTGCTCCTCAAGATCATTAATGATTTCCTTTAATCTAATCTCTCTAGATGCAGCATCCATTACTATATTCACAGTTACATAATCAAGCTTAGCACCGCTTGCCGCCAACTTATTGGCCACGTCATAAACCGCCATTGGCTTAGAGCTAAGACTTGTTACTACATTTGCATTATCTAATTTTTTAGTTGCTGCTTGCTGACCTAAGTAAGCTCTTTTGATTTCCTTACTCTGGCGGTCTTTTATAAGCTTAAAAACAGATCTATCAAAAATAGAACTCTTAATTCTTCCTAAATCCATGTTCCCTCCACTTATCGTTGATTGTTAATATATTTGTATGCTATACTTAAAAAAAATGATGCGATGACCTTTTAAGGAATCAACGAGTAAAGCATAGGAATAATCATTGCAAGAACGAGTATTACTACGACAATTACTAGGATTTTTTTATTTTTCTTATTATTAAAATTTATCATACTACCTCCGAGGTGACATTTATGAAATTATTACTACCATACATCTTCGTAATGATTGTAATCTTTAATTTTTTACTTAGACGCGGTTCTAATAAACAAGAACAGCGTACCAAAGCCTTTTGGGATAAGGAATCAAAAGCGAATCTTACCCGAAAACAAGACATAAGCAAGTTAAATTATATAACAATTCCTAATAATCTTCCACAATTAAATGAGGGGGATGTCCAATTTGACTTAGCGGTATCTGAAAATAAAACTTTAATGAGAAGATTTGAGGAACTTGAAAGTTTAAGAGAGAAAAAGATACTTAATCTCTCCTCTATTTCTAATACTGATTTGAAAATGGAGTACGGAGCCGCTAATTTAACAGAATTATCAAGTTATGATGACAATTACACCACACTTATTAAAAATCTATCCACTATAGGACACGAATTAATAAATCTAGGTTTTAAGGATAAAGCGGCTATTTATTTAGAAACAGGAATTGAACTAGGAACAGATATTAAGTCAAATTACTATGACCTAGCAAGTTTATATATAGAAACAAACAATGATGAAAAGTTAGCTTACCTCATAAAGAAAGCGGAAGAGCTAGAATCCATTAACAAAGAGGTAATCATCGAACAGCTGCAAGAAATGTCTGATAAGAGAAAGGTGATTTTATCAGATGACTACTAATTCTAATAATAATCAAAAAAAGAGGCGGTAAACTCATTTGTTTACCGCCTCAAAATTTTATGAACTTTAGTTGCTTAACTAACGCTTAATATGTTAACCGCTAGTATTACCCTCTGTGCTTGTGCCCTCTGTACTGCCGGCTTCTGTGCTATTTGCTTCTGTGCTTCCACTTTCTGTACTGCCGTCCTCGCTACTAGTGGTCTCTACATCCGTAGAACCAGATTCACTACCTGTTTCAGACTGACCTTCACTTTCGGTCTCAGATGGGCTCTCTGTCGTTGTTTCAGGCTCTGTAGGTTTAGTCGTGACGACTAAAGTTGCCGCTTTTGTTATATATCCATTCCTAGGATCTACAAAGCTATAAGTAACTGTGTAGCGTCCAGGAGAATGAATCGCTGTCCAGTAATCTACCTCATTTCCAGAAGAATTCGTAATTACCATAGATAGATTAGCATCATATCCGATACAGTTTTTACCTGTTGCATTCTCTCTTAAATAAGCTGCGTAATCGCCACCGTCATTATTTGCCGGCAAGCTATTACCATTAATGTCACAGCCTTCATATAAACTAAAGTTTTCCGTTCGTAAACTTATATAAGGATCTTGCATTCCTTGTACCTGATAATTTCCATAACTAAAGAAAGCAATATCCATATCACACCAACCATTAATTCCTGGTACAGTATCCGTAACACCATATTGCCAAATGTCATACGGAATATCTGGGTACTCAGGTACAGAATTACCATAATCCCAAGCTGTAGACGTATAGTAATAATCACTAAAATATGTTGCAAGCCATGTCTTATATTTGCTTGTAAGTTCCGATGTATTAACTGCATTTCTCCAATCATTACGATTAAAATAAATCATTGGAGTATATCCATAGCTTGAAACTACACTAGCAAAGGTATTGCAAATGTCAGTTAACTGTTGTCTACCAAGTTTTCCTGATACTCTATAACCACTTGCTGATTCCCAGTCAAAGGCAACCGGATATGTAATTTGATACTTACTAATTAACTGCACAGTCATTGAAGCCTCTTCAAAAGCCTCTTCTACTGTTAAAGCCTGTGAGAAGAAATAAACACCAACTTGTATTCCATTAGCTATAGCGCCCTGAATGTTCTTCTCAAACTTTGAATCCTCATACAAGCCACCTTCGTCGGATGTTGAACGACCTGCACATTTTATAATTGCAAATTTAACACCAGAGGCCGCTACCTGTGACCAGTTAATATCTCCCTGCCATTTAGAAACATCGATACCTTTTACAATACCGCTAGTTTCATAAATGTTAGTAGAATTAGAGGCAGTTTGTTCAACAACCTCACCTACTGGTTGATTATTAGTAGAATCATCTTCTACGATTTCCAAATCTTCGTAAGAAATAATCTTAACAGGCTGAGAAGTATCCTGAATCATATCAAGAATTGCTTCATCATTAATTTCTTCTTTTGAAACAAAAACTTCATCATTAAAAGTCGTATCAGCATCGTCTGTAGAATAAGGCAATACAACATTTAATAAGTCCTTGCTATCCATTTCTGCTGCAACTTCACTTGTACTTGCTTTTGTTTTTCTAGCTTGGTTGTTTACTGTAATTGCTGCAACAGTGCCACCTACAGCCACCACACTTGTGGTAATAACTAATGCTGAAGCAATCGCCACTTTGGATCCTGCGACGCCTGCAATAGTATGGCTTAAGGCACTCGCCCCTAACTTAGTCTTTAGGCCGTTAAGTACAGAAATAAAAAATCCCTTCATAAACCCCATCGCTCCTAATATTGTATTTTGTTGTATACGAAAAGTATAAAAATATTATATACCATGATATAAACTTTTGCAAAATGTTTTACTCAGTCGGGGTACAAGCTCCGACTGAGTTAAACGCTCCGCGAGGATGCGCACGGATTCGGACAGGAATTTGTCTGCTGAAGCAGACCCGAATCCGGCGCGCAAGACTC
>JAEEGF012209986.1_pt1 | contig 95581 bp, 81 predicted proteins | sample 9134171 | NCBI WGS metagenome assembly JAEEGF01 (sample SAMN16246542, study PRJNA631951) | gut metagenome | biome: gut microbiome; feature: rumen; material: AP-attached | host: Bos | place: Iran: Karaj | collected 2018-10
TACAATATGTTCCTATGTATCTCCATGTTCTATGTTGCAATTGCTGTCGGAACCGGATTTTTACTCGATCTTCTCTACGGAATAATCGACCCGAGAATACGAATCGGTAGTAATAAGAAAAGTGAATAAGCCACAACATAAGCTCCTGTATTATACAGGAGCTTATTACTTTCCTACATTACTTAATCTTAATGGATTCCTTGATTCTGTTACCTGTCTTCGTTGCCGCAAGTCCACCTTCTGCGGTTTCCTTAATGTCCGCATTCATATTGCGTCCGATCTTATTCATTGCTTCGAATACCTCATCAGCAGGTATTCTCGACTTAACTCCCGCAAGAGTAAGGTCTGCAGATGTAATTGCATTAACCGCACCGATAACATTTCTCTTAACACACGGAACTTCAACCAGTCCCGCTACAGGATCGCAGGCAAGTCCAAGGAGATTCTTTAATGCAAGCGCCGCAGCATTTGCTATATCACTTCCGTTACCGCCGTATAGATATACCGCTGCTCCCGCTGCCATTGAAGATGCCGCTCCTATCTCCGCCTGACATCCGTGCTGTGCTCCCGATATCGAAGCTTTCGATGCTATAACACCACCAATTCCTGCAGCAACATAAAGTGCTTCACACATCTTATCGTCACTGAATCCTTCTTTTTCCTGTAAGGATAAAAGCACTGCAGGCACAACTCCGCAAGAACCCGCGGTCGGAGATGCGACTATACGCTTCATGCAGGCATTCGATTCACTTACCTTAAGAGCTTTTTCTATAACAGAGCCCATGAACTCTCCGCATATCATCTGACCGCTCTTTACACGCTTATGTATCTTCGCACCGTTTCCTCCTACAAGTCCGCTCTGTGACTTTAATGAATCCTCGTAATTAGCGACCGATTCCTTCATCGCCTTATATATCTTAAGAACTTCTGTCATTGACTCTTTAACCGTAGTCTCGGATTCATGACAGTCGTCGAGCTGTACAAGCTTCCAGAACGGGGTCTTTTTTTCTTTTTCTTCTTTGATTATCTGATTAATTGAATCATACATTATTCGATACCTCTCATTGTAAGATAAGCAACCTCGAGTACTCCGTTAAGCTTCTTTAAGGCCTTAATACACGATTCCGGAATTTCCTGGTCGCACTCAATAACCATTACCGCAACCGCTCCCCTTTTTTTCCTGTGAAGCTGCATGGTTGCGATATTTACATGCTCCTTAACAAGGATAGGTGCAATCTCGGCCACATAGCCCGGTTTATCCTCATTCTGTATGATAAGTGTAGGGGATTCTGCGGAAAATGATGTCTCAACACCGTCTATCTCGCATATCTCGATTCTTCCGCCGCCGACGGAATTACCCATAACTTCTATCTTTCTTCCCGTAACGCCTGTAAGCTTCATTCTTACCGCATTAGGATGATTCTCTACATCTTCACCGGCCTTAATCTCGAACTTCATACGGCGCTTTTCCGCAAGTTCAAAAGAATGCGGAATATCGGTATCGTCAACCGCAAGACCCAAAAGTCCCGCAACTATAGCCTTATCGGTACCGTGTCCCTTACCTGTTGAAAGGAAAGAACCCGTAAAATATATATCCGCTTTCTTAACATCTTCTCCAAGTAAGCGTCTTGCAACATTTCCTATCTTAACGGCGCCTGCCGTATGTGAACTTGATGGGCCTATCATTACAGGTCCGATAATATCAAATAAATTCACGTTACTCCTCCAGTATCTCAACCTCGAGATAATCAAAATCTATCTCTTCCATAAAGTTATCCTGACGAAATCGAGTCTTTTTGTCCCGCTTAAATTCCGCAATGTTCTTCTCAAGCCAGATAGGCTTAGCAAGATCGAATTCGCGGCAAAACTCCTCTATTCCCTTAAAGATTAAGTGTGTCCTTGTGTCATTATTCTCCGTCTCATACACCGTATCTTTAATAAGCCTGTTTTCCAGCCATATTTTCCCCCAGATACGCATAGCTTATTCCCTTCTCTGCCGTAATGTCTCATACATAAGAATTGACGCCGCAATACCGGCATTTAATGACTCAACCTGCCCCTCCATCGGTATTCTTATATAAGTATCCGCCATATCGGCAAGTTCATCCGTTAATCCGTTGCCTTCGTTACCTATCATAAAAGCCGTTCCGCCCTTATAATCCATCTCGAAGTATTGCGCTTTTCCCTTAAGATGCGCAGCATATACTTTGATTCCCCGGTGCTTAAGCTTATTAACCGTATCGATAATATCCTTCGATTCATATACTTTCATCCTGTATAACGAGCCCATCGTGGAGCGAATCGTCTTCGGATTATATAAATCTACCGTCTTATCGTTAATGATAATTCCCGTAACTCCCGCACCTTCCGCGGTTCTTATAATGGTTCCCAAGTTCCCCGGATCTTGAATAGACTCAAGTATCATAATGAAAGGAACCCTCTTATCGTCAAAAAGCTCCTCAAACGAAATATCCTTCATTGCCACAACCGTTAAGATTCCCTGTGGAGTCTTGGTATCACACATCCCATCAAATACGGAATCCTTAACAACAAAGAGCTTTTCACCATCAACAAATTCCGGCGACTTATTAAGGAGCATCTCCCTATTTGCTTCTTCAGCATAGAAAGACTCCGATACAAATACCTGATGTATCCTGTCAACAGGCGCTTCCATGCACATCTTAACTCCTTCAACAACAAAAAGGCTCTGGATAACCCGAGCCTTATGTTTTGAATTCAATTCTCTGACATTCTTAACTTTAGCGTTGTCATTGCTTGCAATCATTTTGTCTCCTAGATGGCAAATGACTTACAAATCTCGAACTGATATGTATCGAAGTGCTTATCCATTGCCATTGCTTCATCAAGATCGTAATCTATAATCTCACCGTTCTTAAATACTGTAATCCTGTTCGTCTTACCTTCAACAAGTAAATCTACTGCCAATGCTCCCATTGTTGAAGCATATACTCTGTCGCGACATGTTGGGTTACCACCACGCTGCATGTATCCTAAGATGGTAGCTCTTGTCTCCATACCTGTTGCAGCTTCAATTCTCTGAGCCATCTTCATTGAATCGCCGATACCTTCGGCATTGATGATAATAAAGTGCTGCTTACCATTGGCAAGATGCTCCTTAATATGTTCAATTATAACTTCCTCGTTATAATCATACTTCTCAGGACAAAGAACTTCTTCTGCTCCGTTTGCAAGACCGCACCATACTGCGATATGTCCTGCAGAACGTCCCATAACCTCAATAACCGAGCAACGCTCATGAGATGTTGATGTGTCTCTTATCTTATCGATTGCATTCATTGCAGTATTAACTGCTGTATCAAATCCGATTGTATACTCTGTGCAAGGAACATCCAAATCAATTGTTCCCGGGATCCCGATAACCGGCATTCCGTGACGTGCAAGTGCCTGAGCACCTCTTAAAGAACCGTCTCCACCGATCACAATAAGTCCGTCAATTCCATGCTTATGGCAAATCTGTACGGCACGCTCTACTGTCTCATCTTCTTCAAATTCAGGGCAGCGTGCAGTCTGTAATATTGTACCGCCTCGTTGTATTGTCTCGGATACGGATCTTGCAGTCATCTCAATGAATTCTTCCTGTAAAAGGCCTGCATATCCTCTCTTGATTCCTATAATTCTCTGCTGTCTGTAAAGTGCACGGCGTACAACCGCACGAATCGCTGCATTCATTCCCGGTGCATCTCCACCACTTGTTAAAACTCCGAAAGTATTAATTGTCTGTGCCATATTATCTATTACCTCCACGGTGTATTAAAAACTAAAATAACAAATTTGGATTAATTTTATTACATTTTACCCCTGTTTGCAATGGACTTTTCAACAACTCTCACATTTTCTTCACCTAAAAATTCGGTAATTATGCCCAAAGTCCTTCCGTCAGCGCTTATAGACTTACTCTTTTCAAGCCTTTTTACTGCTTTCTCTGCCTTAAGATAGATTACTATCTCGTCATTTCCGTCCGAGCTTTGAATAAGATTAAGAAGGTTATCGATTTTCTCATCGTACTCATTCTTATCTGCAAACTGAAGCCATACTTCCGAAGGAATACTGTCAAAGGAATAAGCTTTTTCCATAATAACCTTGGCATTCTTGTCTTCTTCCGCATTTACATGTCCCACGATAAATACCTTCGCATCATCGGTAAGTATCTGCTGATACTTCTCGTAATCTCTCGGGAAGCATACAACTTCAACGGTTCCGACAAGGTCCTCGACATTAAGGAATGCCATTACCTTATTGGTCTTCGTATACTTAATCGTACGGCCGACTATCATACCGCCGATAGTACAAGGCTCTCCGTCATAAACTTTTACCTCATTGGTCTCTTCATCAAGCATAAAGTCCGAAGTCTTATTCGTTATGTTCTTTTCCCACTTGGCCTGATATTCTTCCAATGGATGTCCCGAGATATATACACCTAAGACGTCCTTCTCAAAAGCAAGATATGTAGCCTTATCATATTCCGCAACATCCGGGATATCCGTCTTAAAGGCTTCCTTCTCCTCTTCGCCGACAATATCGAATAATGACATCTGCCCTTCTAATGTATTCTTCTTATCAAGCGTAACCTTATCCGCTATCACGGGATATACCATCATCGCCTGTTTTCTGTTGATGTTAAGCGGTATAAACGCTCCTGCCTTGATAAAGTTCTCAATGGCTCTCTTATTGACTATTCCGTTACCGCAGCGCTTAATGAAGTCTTCTAATGACTTAAACGGGCCGTAGGCATCTCTGTTCGCACAGATTGCCTCGATAACCGGGCGTCCTATAGCTTTTATCGCAGATAAACTGTATCTTATCTTACCTTCATATACCGAGAAATCGCCGACTCCCAGGTTAATATCCGGCGCCATTACTTCGATTCCCATACGCTTACAGGTAAGGATATATTCCGCAATCTTATCGGTATTACCGAGAACCGATGTCATAAGCGCAGCCATATATTCAACCGGATAATGATATTTAAGATATGCTGTCTGATAAGCAACTACGGCATATCCGGTGGAATGCGCTTTGTTAAAAGCATACTCCGCGAAGCTTACCATCTCGTCAAATATCCTGTTGGCGACATCTTCCGGAATTCCGCGCTTAACGGCTCCATCCACGCCCATCTCTTCATTGCCGTATACAAAGTACTTGCGCTCTGCTGCCATGACATCAGCCTTCTTCTTACTCATGGCTCGGCGCACAAGGTCCGAACGTCCCCAGGAATATCCCGCAATATCACGCACTATCTGCATAACCTGCTCCTGATATACTATACAGCCGTACGTATTACTCAAGATAGGCTCAAGCGCAGGCGATGTATATTTAACATCATCCTTATTGTTCTTACCCGCGATATAGTTAGGGATAAAGTCCATAGGACCCGGTCTGAAAAGCGCTATTCCCGCGATAATATCGTCGAATGTCTGCGGCTTTAATTCCTTCATAAAGTTGGTCATTCCCTGACTTTCAAGCTGGAATATACCTTCGGTCTTACCCTGTGATATCATATCGTAGACATTCTTATCATCAAACGGTATTTTATCAAGTTCTACATCTATTCCTCGGTTATTCTTAACATTCTTAATTGCATTCTGTATAACGGTTAAAGTTCTTAATCCCAAGAAATCCATCTTAAGAAGACCAAGTTCCTCTAACCTTGTCATCGTGTACTGCGTCGTAACAGGTCCGTCCGATGCGGTTCTCGATAGCGGAACAAATTCATCAACAGGGCGATCGCATATAACTACACCTGCCGCATGCATTGATGTATTTCTCGGTAAACCTTCAAGTCGCATCGCCATATCGATAAGCTTATGTATCGATTCATCCGATTGGTACATATTCATAAGCTCAGGATTGACATTAAGAGCTTTTTCAATGGTCATCTTAAGCTCATTCGGAATCTGTTTGGCAACAGAATCCACGAAAGCATAAGGAAGATCGAGCACACGGCCTACGTCACGAATGGCATTCTTCGCTGCCATCGTACCGAATGTAACAATCTGTGCAACGGAATCTTCGCCGTATACTCTCTTAACATAATCTATTACTTCCTGTCTTCTCTCAAAGCAGAAGTCAACGTCAATATCCGGCATGGTTACACGTTCCGGATTAAGGAAGCGCTCGAAGACAAGATTATACTTCAAAGGATCTATCTCCGTTATGCTTAATACGTAAGCTACAACGGAACCTGCCGCAGAACCTCGTCCCGGTCCTACCGCAATATCAACACTCTTTGCATATCTGATAAAATCCCAGACTATGAGGAAATAGTCTACATAGCCCATGGTCTTAATTGTATCAAGCTCAAACTCAAGCTGTGCTCTTGCTTTCTCCTTAGTCTCTCCTTCATACTTCTCGTTAAGGCCCTTGTAGCAAAGCTCATATAAGTATTCTTCACTCGTCTTACCGTCAGGCACATGGAACTTCGGCAACTTCGTATGTCCGAATTCTATCTCCACGTTACAGCGCTCCGCAATTTTATGGGTATTCTCAACCGCTTCCATAGCATAAGGAAAAAGCGCCTTCATCTCATCTTCCGACTTAATGAAGTACTGTCCGCCCTCATAGCGCATTCTGTCCGTATCCGTAACCTTCTTACCTGTCTGCACGCAAAGAAGAATATCATGCGCTTCCGCATCATCAGCATTTGTATAATGCACGTCATTCGTACATACAAGCGGAATATCTAATTCCTTACTCATACGGATGAGCTGAGTATTAACTTCACGCTGCTCCGGAATTCCGTGGTCCTGTAACTCTAAGAAAAAGTTCCCCTCACCGAAAACCTCAAGGTATTCTTTTACTGCTTTTATGCCTTCCTCGTAACCGTCTCGAAGTATGGTCTTCGGTATTCTTCCCGCAAGACATGCCGAAAGCGCGATAATTCCCTCATGGTACTCTTTTAAGACTTCCATATCGACACGCGGTCTATAGTAGAAGCCTTCGGTAAATCCCTTGGAAACAATCTTTACGAGATTCTCATATCCTTTGTTATTCTCCGCGAGTAATACAAGATGGAAGTATCTGTCTTCTCCCGCACCCGCTTCTCTGTCAAAGCGCGAACCCGGTGCGACATACACTTCCGAACCGATAATAGGATGTATACCCTGTTTCTTCGCCTCAAGATAGAACTCTATACATCCGTACATTACACCATGATCGGTAATGGCAACGGAATCCATATTAAGCTCTTTAACTCTTTTGATGCATTCCTTAACTTTGTTAGAGCCGTCAAGAAGGCTGTATTCCGTATGTACATGAAGATGTGTAAATGCCATTAAACCGTACCGTCCTTAGATTCTTACAGTGATTCTTCGAGTTATCGTTCGAAAGTAAAACCATACGATTATTATAACATATAAAACCCCTTATTTAAATCTTACATTCCTTGTGCTATAATAAATTGATTAAACTTTTTTAAGAGGTATAATTATGAATTTCTTACGAAAGCTTGGAAATGTGGCAATGGGATTCATTGCCCTTACAGTCAGCGTTTTATTACAGTTTATTCTATATATCCCTGCATATTTATATTATGTTACCTATCACAATATTCAGAGCCTTACAGGTAACGCAGATCTTCTGACCCTCATAAGCAATATGATTTCAACGATGTTCAACATGAATCTTATCGTATATGCCACCGTTATCTGGGGAATCTGCGGTATCTTCGTATTTTACCTGTGGTACAGGCGAGTATCCGCCAATACTCCTAAGATTTCCTTTAAGAGAGATTTATCCGTATATACCATATTCGGAATCATTCTTATCTCTTTGGGCTCACAGCTTTTTGTAAACTATATATGCAATATATTAAGTACCGTTTTCGTCGACGAATTTACCCGGTTTGCGAATCTTTTCGATACAAGCTCATTATCACCTATAGCGACTTATATAATGCTCTTCTACGGCATTTTTATCGCTCCTGTACATGAAGAGATTCTCTTCCGCGGTGTTATAATGCACTACATGCGAAAAGGCTGCCCGTTTATACTTGCGAATATCTTACAGGCAGCGCTTTTCGGATTACTCCATATGAACATAGTGCAAGGCACTTACGCATTCATTATAGGACTTTTATTGGGATACATATTCAAGATATCCAAGAACTTAACCTCAACAATAATAATACATGTTATCTTCAACATAATAGGTTCGTTCCCGATACTTAAGGTTCTTCCTGAGAACAATATTTCTCTTAACCTTACGGTATCATTTATCGGAGTCATAATTCTTATCTTGGGATATGTAATCTATAACTACTACATCAAGGAACGAAACTTGCGATTATCTTTTAGCGAAAGCGATAAATAATTGCATTATCTAAGGCCCGTCAATGACGGGCCTTAATTTTATACACTGTTCAAATTAAACAAAATCCCACTTTACCACATCGAATACACCTCTCGGCGTACATCTTATCTTCGGTATTACAGGAAGTGCCATAAAGCTTAATGTTATAAACGGGTCCATATTCTTATCGATTCCCATCTTATAAGCCTTCGCTTTCATCTTCTTAACCTTGTTGCTTACATAAGAAAAGCTCTTATCGGAGATAAGTCCCATAATCGGTAATGGCAGTGTATCATACACCTTACCGTTCTCCACTATGGTATATCCACCGTGAACACGCTTTAATTCATTAACTGCAAGCAATATATCACTATCGTTATCACCTATTACGATGATATTATGACTGTCATGAGATACTGACGATGCAATCGCACCGTTTCTAATCGGGAATCCCATAACCGCGCCTACACCGATCTTACCCGTTGCGTGATGACGCTCAAATACGGCGATCTTATTAATTCTTCCGTCCGGTGTAAAGAACTTTTCACCCGGAAGAATCTCATCTCTTCTTTCGGTAAGGATCTCACCCGGAATCATTTCGATTACAGGATACGGCTTCTTATCAAGCTTAATCTTAAGCTTATCCTCATCAATCTTACCCAAATGTATCGTATTGGTAAGGCTTTTCGGACACGCTTTCGGCTTAACGTCGAGCATGTCGTTAATAAGCTTACCCTTATAGAATACCATCTTAGCATTGAAATTCTTCAAGGAATCCCATACTACAAGGTCCGCATCAAACCCCGGGGCAACAGCACCGGTTCTTCTTAAACCGTAACACTTTGCAGGCTGAATTGTCGCCATCTTAACAGCTGCAATAGGGCTTATACCCATGCTGACTGCTTTTCTGACATTATGATCGATGTCACCTTCAATGATGATATCCTCTATATGCTTATCATCGGTGCAGAAGCAGAATCCTTCGGTATTGGTATTGTTCTCAACTATACCCTTTACGATATTCTCAAGGTTTCTTGCCGCACTTCCCTCTCTGATAAGACAGGTCATACCCATCTTACGCTCTTTCATTACATATTCGTACGATGTTCCTTCGTGGTCCGTAGTAACACCCGCCATAACGTATGCAGCCAGCTGTTCATCCGGAAGATTCGGCGCGTGTCCGTCTTTAACCTTACCGTCAAAAAGCTCAAGCTTGGCATTCATCTCGGGGTCTCCGTCGATTACCGCCATGCAGTCCATTACTTCGCCAAGTCCAAGAACTCTTCTGTTCTTAAGATACTTCTTCATCTGGGCTGCGGAAAGCTTATAACCGTTATCATCTATCGCTGTTGCAGGTACACATGAAGCTATCATAACATACACATGTGCAGGCGAATCGTTAGTCTCACGAAGAAGATAATCAATTCCCGCAGTACCCGATACATTGGCTGCTTCGTGCGGATCCACTATGAATGTAGTGGTTCCGTGCTTAGCAGCAGCCGCAATAAGTACCTGCGGATTAACCATCGTTGACTCAAGATGAAGATGAGCATTGATGAATCCGCTGGTAAGATAGCCGCCCTTAACATCAATCTCTTCCTTACCGGTATAATCGCCGATTCCGACAATCATACCGTTTTTAATCGCAACATTGCCCTCCTCTACCCTGTCGGTAAAGACATTGACAATCTTTGCATTTTTTAAGACGAGATCTGCAGGCTCTAATTTTCTTGCTGCACGTGCACAACCTATGTATTTATTAAGCTCCATATATTTTACCCGTAATTATCGCAAAACCGAAAGAGTTACATCTTCTCCGTTGATCTTCCATTCCTTAACGGAGCCTTCCAACTTATCCTTGGTGATATCAAGTCCCAACACATCGGACTTAATAGCATCACCGTACTTATTGAAGATATAATCTATCTTGCCTTCTGCCTTATATCCGATATGAATCTTATCCATAACTTCAAAGTCGGCATCCTTACGCATTGTCTGAATCTTGCTTATAATCTCACGTACAAATCCTTCATCAAGGAGCTCTTCGGTTAGGTTGCAATCAAGTACAACAGTACATGTATTGTCACTTTCCGTCTGATATCCTTCCATCTGAGTCATTGTAATCAAAAGATCTTCTTCGGCAAGCTCTGCTTCTCCGTCGCATAACTTAATTACGCCGGTTGAACGAAGCTCTGCCATAGCCTTATTACCGTCAAGCTCTTTTAGCTCATTCTGGATTCTTCCGAGTAACTTACCATACTTAGGACCTACCGTCTTAAGCTGCGGCTTAAAGGTATAATCCGTATATTCACTTACATCATCGGCAAATACAACTTCCTTAACATTAAGCTCTTCTGCGATGATATCCACAAAGAACTCAGAAAGCTTATGCTCAACCTTAACATACATCTTGCCGATCGGCTGACGATTCTTAATATTGGCTGCATTTCTTGCTGCACGTCCCATAACTACTACCTTAAGGACTTCATCCATATTAGCTTCAAGTTCAGGATCGATCATTGATTCATTTGCAACCGGGAAGTCACATAAATGAACCGAAATCGGAGCATTACTGTCAATTGAACATACAAGGTTTCTGTAAATCTGTTCTGCCATAAAAGGAATCATTGGTGCGGATAACTTACATACCGTTACAAGTGCTTCATACAATGTCATGTAAGCATTGATCTTATCCTGCTCCATTCCGTTAGCCCAATATCTCTCACGGGAACGACGAACGTACCAGTTACTTAAATCATCAACAAACTCCTGTAAAGCTCTTCCTGTCTCCGGGATCTTGTAATTGGCAAGATCGTCGTCAACTGTCTTGATAAGAGTATTAAGCTTGGATAATAACCACTTATCCATTACAGGAAGCTTGTCATATTCCAATCTATACTTAGTCGCATCAAACTTATCGATATTTGCATAAAGAACGAAAAATGCATAGGTATTCCACAAGGTTCCCATGAACTTTCTCTGACCTTCAGCAACCGCATCACCGTGGAATCTATTCGGAAGCCACGGAGCTGAATTGACATAGAAATACCATCTGATTGCATCTGCACCGTACTTTTCAAGCGCTTCAAAAGGATCTACAGCATTGCCCTTACTCTTACTCATCTTCTGGCCGTTCTCATCCTGAACGTGACCTAAAACGATTACATTCTCGTATGGTGCTTTATCAAAGAGCAATGTAGACTCTGCCATAAGTGAATGGAACCATCCACGTGTCTGGTCTACAGCCTCTGAAATAAACTGTGCCGGGAACTGCTGTTCAAATAAATCTTTATTCTCGAAAGGATAATGATGCTGTGCAAAAGGCATAGCACCCGAATCAAACCAGCAGTCGATAACCTCTGGTACGCGATGCATTTCCTTACCGCAGTCAGGGCACTTTAAGGTAACTTCATCAATAAACGGACGATGAAGTTCTACCTTCTTATGCTCCGGATTGCCACTCTTTTCAGCCAGTTCTTCTCTTGAACCGATGCACTCCTTATGACCGCAGTCACACTCCCAGATATTAAGAGGAGTACCCCAGTATCTGTTACGTGAAATTGCCCAGTCCTGAATATTCTCAAGCCAGTTACCGAATCTTCCGGAACCTATAGAATCCGGAATCCAGTTAACAGTATTATTATTCTTAATTAAATTATCTCTTACGGCAGTTTCCTTAATGTACCATGACTCACGCGCATAGTAGATAAGCGGGCGATCGCATCTCCAGCAATGAGGATACTCATGCTCGAAGTTAGGTGCATCGAATAACTGCTTTCTCTCATCAAGGTCCTTAAGGATAACCTTATCGGCATCCTTAACCCACATTCCGGCATATGGTGTCTCTTCTGTCATCTCACCCTTACCGTTAACGAACTGAACGAACGGAAGGTCATACTTCTTACCAACCTTATTATCATCCTCACCGAATGCAGGTGCGATATGTACGATACCGGTACCATCTGACATAGTAACGTATGAATCACAGGTTACAAAGAAAGCTTTCTTGCCCTGCTTATCAGATACCTTCTTCGCACATTCGAATAACGGTTCATATTCCTTATATTCAAGGTCTGTACCCTTAAATGTCGAAAGTACTTCATAAGCCTTGGTCTCTTCATTGCCCAGCTTACCGAGAACTGTGTCAAGTAAAGGCTCTGCCATATAATATGTGAAGCCGTCGGCTGCTTTTACCTTAACATATGTATCATCCGGATTAACGCAAAGTGCAACGTTACTAGGAAGTGTCCAAGGTGTTGTCGTCCATACGAGGAAGTATGCATCTTCACCCGCCACCTTAAAGCGTGCAATAGCAGAACGCTCTTTTACAAGCTTATAGCCCTGGGAGACTTCAGCTGTTGAAAGCGGGGTTCCGCAACGAGGACAATAAGGCACAATCTTAAAGCCCTTGTAAAGAAGGCCTTTGTTCCAGATTTCCTTTAACGCCCACCACTCGGACTCAATATAATTATTATCATATGTAATATAAGGGTTGTCCATATCGCACCAGTATCCTACAGTGCCGGAGAAGTCTTCCCACATTCCCTTATATTTCCATACGGATTCCTTGCACTCTTTAATGAATGGTTCAAGGCCGTAGCTTTCTATCTGATCCTTGCCGTCTATTCCGAGCTTTTTCTCGACTTCGATCTCAACAGGAAGACCGTGTGTATCCCATCCTGCCTTTCTCGGAACATACTTGCCCTTCATGGTCTGATATCGCGGAATCATATCCTTAATAACTCTTGTAAGAACATGTCCTATATGAGGCTTTCCGTTCGCAGTAGGCGGTCCGTCGTAGAAAGTATACACTTCACCGTTACGGCGCTGCTCCATACTCTTTTTAAATATATCCTGCTCTTTCCAGAAATCCTCAATTTCCTTCTCTCTTGCCACGAAATTAAGATCTGTAGGCACTTTCTTATACAAATCCTTGTTCTCCATTCTCTATGTGTCTCCTATTTATAATTCTTAAGAATCGATAATACTGAAATATCCATACTTTGTCAAGTAGGGTTATTTGATCCACGGCATAAGTACCGTAGGCTTCATCTTAAGTATCTTCTTCTGCTCAGCATTAAGATGCTTTTTATTGATTATAACTTCGTATACATATTCGTCGAAGTACTTGTCAGAGCATACGAAGTATCCCTTCTTACCGACTTCATCGCCCCAGCTGTTCTCAATCTTGTATCTATTCGGCTTGCCCTTCTTGTCGAAGTTAACACCGGTAAGAATCATTGCATGTGTACCGAAGCTTGCATTATACATAAGACGCTCGCCCTTCTCAAGGTACATATCAACTCCGCCGAGTAAGCTTTCGAAATCAACGGAATCCTGATCCCATACGCCCATCTTTCTGTCGCCGTATGCTCCCGCATCACAAGCAAACCATACAGGCTCTCCGTCCTTAAGCTGCTTGATCGCAAGATCTTTTAACTGCTCTATAGGAAGGTTGATATAATCTACATTGCTCTCTGCCATATTGCCCATATAATGGAACGAATATGCCTTATTGAGCTTCTTATTCTCGGTAGGCTCATTGGTTATTGTAATGTAATCGTTTAGCTTCATACCGATATACTTCTCATAGAATGACTTTGGTGTCATCTTGTAATCCTGGTGAAAATTCTTATCCTTGTCTCTATAAGAGAAATCAAACTCCGTTACAGGCTCACCGAATGCTATGCAAAGTGCCTTGTAAATCTCCGCCATCATTTTCTCTTTTTCAGGATACGGATCTTTCTTCTCTGCAACAAGCTTTCTGAGTACAGCTCCGTCTCTTCTTAAAAGGTTGTTAAGAAGGAACATAAGCTTAGCTGTATGTGTAGACTGCTCTGTCTCAGGCATTACATACTTAGGAACAATTCCGTACTTATTGACAAGGTCAACCGCCATGCTAAAGTATCCGCCGTCGCCGATACCGTCAAGGGTATATTCCATCATTCTGTCTTCAAGCGGCTTCTTTGCATTCTCGATATATAACTCAAGACAGTTATTGCACTTCTCAAGCTTATCATAGAATGCAAGATAGTTACCGGATAACTCAAAGCCTTCAAGGTTACAATTCTTGATGACTATCTCTCGCATTATATTCATAACGGAGAACATCCAGCATCTTCCGCTCTGCTGCTGTGCGGTTACTCCGTGAGTTTTAACTTCCACTTCAAATTCGCCGTCTAATTTTGCTGCTGCCTGGCGTACAAAAGCAAGGTCTATAAGCGGTGTCTTTGCAACAGCCGCATTAAGTACGTGTGCGTTCTTATCCTTGGCATACTGCTTTCTGACCTTATCGAGAAATTCCTGATTAATCTCTTTTTTCATATTAACCTTCCTCCTTATTAACGAAGTTTTCCACAAGATTTATTAATATCTCAACGTTCTTCTCCATTGCCTGAATAGGCACGAACTCAAACCTGCTGTGTCCGTTCTCATATCCTGCGCTTATGTTAGGGCACGGCAATCCGCGCTGTGATATCGCAGAACCGTCCGTGCCGCCTCTAAACGGCAGTTCGTTCGGCTTAACACCCGCTTTTTCTATTGCGGACACAAGATAATCTATCATATACATATGCGGTTCGACTACTTTTCTCATGCTTCTGTAACCGTTCGCATATTTAAGTTCAAATCTGTCCTTGCCGTACTTCTCGGCCATTTTCTCGACGCATGCATTAATATAGGCTATACGCTTATCGAACATAACATCATCATGATCTCTGATAAGTATATATAATTCCGCTTCTTCGCATGTTCCGTTAAAGTAATGGGAATGATAATATCCTTCTCTTCCTTCCGTCGTATAAGGTCTTTCCGATAAAGGAAGCATATTGATAATCTCTACACCGACATCCACAGCATTAATCATAACGCCTTTTGCGGTTCCCGGATGTACGCTTAAGCCCTTAATCTTAATCTGAGCTTCCGTAGCATTGAATGTCTCGTAGCTATAAGTTCCTACGAAGTCTCCATCCAATGTATAAGCAAGTTCCGCACCGAATCTTGCAAAATCAAGGTCTTTTGCAAGACCGCCTACTTCTTCATCCGGTGTAAAAGCTATATCTATCTCGCCGTGCTTAATCTCGGGATGATTAATAATATACTCTGCGAATGCCATAACAGAAGCTATCGCAGCCTTATCATCACCACCAAGAAGCGTGGTTCCGTCCGTAAAGACAATATCCTGCCCGATGTAATTCTTAAGATTCGGATATGTCTTAACTTCCATTACGATATTCTTTTCTTTGTTAAGAACTACATCGCCGCCCTGATAATTCTCATATACCCAAGGCTTAATATTCTCGCTTTCCACATCGGGTGATGTATCCATATGTGCGACAAATCCTACAGCCTTAACGCGTTTTTCCACATTGGACGGTATCTTACCGTAGACTACGCAATTAACATCATCAAGCCATACATCCGATACGCCGATTTCTTTAAGTTCCTTCTCCAGAAGTCTCGCAAGATCAAACTGTCGCATCGTCGACGGTGTTGTTGTCGGGTTATGCATTGATGCAGTATTAATAACCACGTATGATAAGAATCTGTCTCTTACGGATTCATATATGCTCTTCATAAACTCTATCCTTTTCTAATTCTCTCTTGTAAAAAGTGCATCAACGAATTCATCCGCATTAAAGCGCTCAAGGTCTTCTATGCTTTCTCCTACGCCGATATATTTAACCGGTATCTTAAGTTCGGACTGAATCGCAACCGCAATTCCGCCTTTTGCCGAACCATCCATCTTGGTAAGAACTACACCTGATATATCGGTTACTTCGTTAAAGTCATGCGCCTGATTAAGCGCATTCTGTCCGGTTGCTGCATCGACTACAACCAAAGTCTCTCTTACCGCTTCCGGATATTCCTTATCTACGATTCTGTTAATCTTATGAAGCTCGTCCATAAGATTCTTCTTGTTATGAAGTCTTCCTGCGGTGTCTATAAGAAGAATATCAGCATGCTTTGCCTTGGCGGAACTAATCGCATCATATACAACCGCAGCAGGATCCGAACCTTCGTTACCCGCAACTATCTGCACGTCTGCTCTTTTAGCCCATTCTTTAAGCTGCTCCGTTGCTGCTGCTCTGAAAGTATCGGCTGCTGCCACTATTACCTTCTTGCCGTTAGCCTTGTACTTACTTGCAAGCTTACCTATCGTGGTCGTCTTACCTACGCCGTTAACACCTATCATCATTATGACCGATGTCTTGTTCTCGAAATCGTAATCGTTCTCCGCAACCGACATCTGTGCCTTGATATCGTCTATAAGAAACTGCTTACAATCGGCAGGCTCTTTTATATGATTCTCTTTGACTTTAACTTTAAGGTTCTCAATAATACTGTCAACGGTATGTACACCTAAGTCTCCCATTATAAGAATCTCTTCGAGTTCCTCATAGAACTCATCGTCTATATTGGAAAAACCGCTGAATACACTGTCAATTCCCGCAACAATATTCTCTCTTGTCTTATTAAGACCGGATACCAGTCTTTTAAAGAACCCCTTCTTTTCTTCACTCATAACTTAACTCCAAATAATTACTCAAGATCCTCTTCGATTAAGTTAACCGATACAAGAGCGGATACACCCTTTTCCTGCATGGTTATACCGTATAATCTGTCAGCTGCCGACATTGTACCACGTCTATGCGTAATAACTATAAACTGGGTATTCTTGGTAAGCTTGTTAAGATACTTTGCGAATCTGCTTACGTTGGAATCGTCAAGCGCCGCCTCAATCTCGTCAAGAAGACAGAACGGTGACGGCTTAAGATTCTGTATTGCGAAAAGAAGACAGATTGCTGTAAGCGCTCTTTCTCCACCGGAGAGAATCATCATGTTCTGAACATTCTTGCCCGGCGGCTGTGCGTTAATTGTAATTCCGCATTCCAGGATATCTCCTGTCTCATCGAGAAGAATCGTTCCCTTTCCTCCTCCGAAAAGCTCCTTGAATACCTTATCGAATTCCTTCTGAATCTGAGCGAATCTCTCAGTGAACTGCTTTCTCATGCCGGTATCGAGTTCTTCGATAACCGATACAAGATTGGCTTCAGCCTTGATTAAGTCTTCACGCTGGCCGTTCATAAAGGTATAACGCTCGGATATCTCCTTATATTCCTCAATTGCACCGACATTAACGTCACCGAGCTTTTTAATCTCCTCGCGAAGAGAGTTGGCATTTCTCTTCATTGCAGGCGCATCATTATACTCGGGACTTCTAAGCTTCATAGCTGCGTGAAGTGTAAGCTCGTACTCTTCCCACATATGATTGGTCTCATTTTCAAGTCCTTCGTTAAGTCGCTCCTTCTGTGCGTTAAGTCTGTAGACTTCCTTATCAAGTTCAGCTTCCTTGGATGTAAGTTCTTCTCTGCGCTCAAAGAAAGTCTTATGCTCTTCGTTCATCTTCTCTTTCTTCTCTATCGCATTCTTTAACTTTTCTTCCAAAGCTGCAAAGTTATCGTCACCCGCGGATATCGACTTATATATCTCCTCGATATCGTGCTGCTTCTTCTTGATATCTTCATCCGAAAGATTGAGAGAACCGGTAACTTCGGCAATCTCTTCATCAATCTTGGCAATTTCGTTATTAACACGTTCCTGGTTAGCTTTAGCGAAGTTATGCTTCTGCTCAACTCCCGCAAAGTCAACCTGTAACTTCGATACAAGCTTTAGTGCTTCCTCTTCCATATACATCTTCTCATCGAGAACTTCCTGTAAGAGGACTGCTTCATCCTTAATCTCCTGCTCTCTTCTCTCGGTCTCGAATAAGTCTTCTTTCGCCTTATCCATATCGAGATTGATCGCATTAAGCTCTGTATCTATATTATTATTCTCAACCGCAAGGTCAGCATATAAGTTGTCGCTTTCTTCCTTCTGCTTTCTCGCATTCTCGACATTCATATGCGCCGTATTGGATTCAAGTCTTAATTCTTCGAGCTTCTTCGTTGCTTCTTCCTTATCGTCCGATAAGAATTCCTTGGCTGTCTCTATCTCATCTATTCTGTTACTTAATTCTTTGCGCTTTTTCTCTAAGTCCTTAATCTCTTTCTCAATATCTTCAAGTTCACGATTACGTCCCAAGAGATTGCTGTTGTTCTTAAAAGCTCCACCCGTAATGGAACCGCCGGTATTAAGGGATTCTCCTTCGAGTGTAACTATACGAAGCGCATAGTTATACTTCTTTGCAAGCTTTAACGCATTATCGATATTATCAACAACGATAACACGGCAAAGAAGGTATTCCATAATATCCGAGAAACGACTTTCGGCATTAACAAGATGGTCAGCTCTTCCCAATACTCCTAAGCCTTTTTCCTTTAGGGCTTCTTCGGTTCTGTCATCAGGACGTCCCGTAACAGATGTAAGCGGTAAGAAAGTCGCACGTCCCAATTTATTAACCTTCAAAAACTCAACCATCTTCTTGGCTGTAGGTTCATCGGTGGTTACGATATTCTGGATGTTACCGCCGAGAGCTGTCTCAATCGCAATTTCGTACTTCTTGTCAACAGATATAATATCCGCAATAACACCTATAAGGCCCTTGTTACTTGATTGCTGCTCCATTACGCGACGTACGGAGTTACCATAGCCTTCATAACGTTCTGCCAGGTTACGTAAGGATTCTGCTTTCTGCTCTGCCTTATGATATGCAATGGATACCTGTTCCATTTCAGCGCTCGTCTCGCGCTGTTTTTGGTTCCATTCTTCCATTTTCTTATTCATGGAGGACAATTGTTCCTCTTTAACCTTAATATCCTCCAATGTGCGATTATAAGACTCCTCGTAATCACTTAAAGTCTTATTCATCTGCTCTTCATCGCTTCGCTTCTGAAGTAAACGCTGATTAAGCTGAGCTTTTCTTATATTAATCTGCTCAAGCATAGTATCGTACTTCTGCTGCTTAGCACCTATAATACCCTTCTTATTGACAAGGTCTAACATCTCGGTCTTGCCGTTCTCGATAGATGTATTGGCCTTCTGAATCTCTTCTCTTATATTCTTAAGGTCTTCCTGCGCGGAAGATAACTTGCCCGACATTTCTTCGAGGCTTTTTGCTATCTCTTCCTGCTCACTGTCATAACCTTTCTTCTCGGTCTCTTTTTCCGCACGCTCTTTTCGTAAGCTTTCCTCACGGGTCTTATAAAGCTCATCGTTAGTCTTGGCGGAACGGATCTGTTCTTCGAGTAACTTAATCTGACCTTCGAGCTTTCCCTTAAGTACTGTGGTACTTGACATTTCTTCCTTTATGGAATCAATCTCACCGTCTAAGTTCTCAAGGTCTGTCTCCATCTTCTCGTATTCTGCCTTGATTCCGTCAAGCTTATCTCTGACATCCTTAAGTTCTGCTTCGGTTATACTTCCCTTTTCCTCGATGTCTTTAAGCTGAGCGGTAACCTTCTCCACGTTCATAAGGAAAAGGTTAACTTCCAAGGTCTGTAATTCGCTTCTTGCCTTAAGATAAGTCTTGGCTTTTTCCGCCTGCTTTTCCAAAGGTCCTATCTGATTCTCGATTTCGCCCAGGATATCATTAATTCTAAGAAGGTTGGCACGCTCATTCTCGAGCTTTTTAATTGCTTCAACCTTTCTTCTTTTAAACTTAACAATACCTGCAGCCTCGTCAAATAATTCTCTTCTTTCTTCCGGACGACCGCTAAGGACACGGTCAATCTGACCCTGTCCGATAATAGAATATCCGTCTTTACCTATACCCGTATCGTAGAAAAGCTCATTAACATCCTTTAACCTACAAGGCGAGCCGTTAATAAGGTATTCGCTCTCACCCGAGCGGAATACTCTTCTTGTAACGGTTACTTCCGTATAGTCTATAGGAAGCTGATGATCTGAGTTATCAAGCGTTATTGATACTGTTGCCGCAGAAAGAGGCTTTCTGTTCTCGGTTCCCGAGAAGATAACATCCTGCATGGATGAACCTCGAAGCTGCTTCGCGCTTTGCTCTCCCAAAACCCATCTTACGGCATCGGCAACATTACTCTTGCCGCTTCCGTTAGGGCCTACGATACCCGTGATTCCGTTATGAAAATCAAACTTAATCTTGTGGGCAAATGCTTTAAAGCCATTTACTTCCAAGCTTTTTAAATACATCTAAGTTACCTGCCTTAATTACCCGCCGGCATATCCTTTAGCTTAAGAAGCGCATTGTATGCTGCTTCCTGCTCGGCGGCCTTCTTAGTTGAACCCACACCGGTTCCGACCTTCTCATTGTCAATATAGGCATCAATTGTAAATACCTTGGCATGATCAGGTCCCGACTCATCCGCAAGCTCGTAATGAAGTTCTCCCTCATCACGTGACTGCACAAGCTCTTGCAAAATCGTCTTACTGTCGTAGAATAAGTGCTTATTCTCAATATCAGTCAATATGAACTTATGTATGAAATCGCGCGCTTCCTTGAATCCGCCGTCAAGGTATATAGCACCTATAACAGCTTCCAAAGCGTCTGATACTATTGACTTTCTTGTTCTACCGCCGGTTAAGTCTTCACCGTGACCTAGATTAATGTAATCACCGAGATTAAGAGGCTTCGCACAAAGTGCCAATGTCTGCTCACAGACTATACTTGCTCTTAACTTGGTAAGTTCACCTTCCGGCTTGTCCTTATATTCCTTAAAAAGGAATTCGCTTGTAACTATTTCAAGAACGGCATCACCCAAAAACTCAAGTCGCTCATTATCCGCAAGGCGCCCCATATTCTTCTCATGGGCATACGAACTATGCGTCAGTGCCTGACGCAATAATCCTTCTCTTACAAAGGTATATCCGATTGCTTCCTGAAACTTCTTATTATTCATACATGCTCCTCCAAGAGCAAAACAATTAAAAGCCCTTTACACTAAGGGCTTTTAATAAATGCACCTAATTGATTGCTTTTCTGATCTGCTCTACTGCGTCGCCGACTGTCTTGATTGTCGGTGCAACATCATCACCAATCTCGATATCAAATTCTTCCTCAAGACCCATAATTATCTGATACACATCAAGTGAATCAGCTCCGAGATCATCAATAAACGTTGTGTCCATTGTAATCTCGTCAGGATTAACTCCGAGTACCTCAACAATGATATCTCTTAACTTCTCAAATTCCATATGTCTACCTCTTTTCTTACTCTTCCGTCGGTGAAAAACGGAGTTTTATCTTATCATTGATATTTTCTTTTTTAAATGTACGGCACTGCATTATGGTATTATATATCTCACCCATTTTCGCATTACCGTGCGTCTTGACAACAAGTCCCTTGCAGCCAAGGAGTGGTGCTCCGCCGTATGACGTGGCATCAAACTTCTTAAAAGCATCTTTTAATGCAGGTTTAATAAGAAGTGCACCTATCTTGCTTCTAAAGGATGACATCATACTTTCCTTTATAATATTAATAAGTGTTCTTCCTGTTCCCTCGAGCATCTTAAGGGCCACGTTCCCTGCAAATGCTTCACATACAATAACATCGGCTCCTCCTGCAGGAATCTCTCTTGCCTCAATACTTCCGATAAAATTAATATCCTTACATTCTTTAAGAAGCGGATAAGTCTCTTTTACAAGCTGATTACCCTTCTCTTCCTCAACACCGATATTAAGAATGGCAACAGTCGGATTCTTAATTCCGACAACATGCTCCATATAAAGTGAGCCAAGGACCGCAAATTGTACGAGATGAGACGGTCTTGCATCGACGTTGGCCCCGCAGTCAACCAAAAGAGAAACACCTTTCTCCGTCGGAATAAGCGGTGCCAAAGGCGGTCTTTCTATTCCTTTGATTCTTCCGACAAGAAGCTGACCTCCCGCAAGAATTGCTCCGGAACTGCCCGCGGATACAAAAGCATCTGCTAAGCCTTCCTTAACTATATTAAGGCCCACAACAATCGAAGAATTCTTCTTCCTTCTGATTGCAGTAACCGGAGACTCTCCTGTCTCAATAACCTCATCTGCATTAACAACCGTAATTCTGTCACTTGGGTAGGTATACTTATCAAGTTCTGCCTTAACCGTACTTTCTACGCCGACAAGTATTACATTAATATCCTCGCAATCTTTAACGGCCTTGACAGCTCCTTTAACAACTTCACCCGGAGCATTGTCTCCGCCCATTGCATCAAGGACCACTTTGGTTATCTCTTCCATATATTTGCCCCCTCTAAGCTCTATAAAAAAATATACTATAAGTAGTACAATTTTTCAACGAAAAATGCACCTTAAGACAATAAAAAAAGCTGTCGCAAAATGCGACAGCCATAGAGAATTATTATTTACTGTAATTAACCAAAACAAGTGATGTATCTAAGATATTCATCAACTGATCATCTTCATCCGCAAGCCATTCTGCAGACATATTCTCGATATAGAAACCTTCGTATTCATCGGTAAAAATAATATAATCCCATGTGGAAGATCCCGGATAAGTGCCCTTAACAGCCTTCATACCGTTAATTGTTATCTCTTCCTCGTCTTCGCTTCTGTTGAAACTATAATCGGCACTATATGTAATAATAACCGAGCCAATCTGACCCGCCTTACTTACTCTTACCATAGTTGCTGTATCGCCCGACTTGTATTCATTACCTGTCGCGACATATACCTCACCGTCTGCATTAAATGAAATAGCTGCAAGCGGACAGATTGCCGCAAAGTTATTATCTCCGAATACTTCATAATCAAGATTGTTATAGAAATCCGAGAAATTCTCTTCTTCACCATTAGACACATCTTCATTATTCTCTTCCTTATTCTCTGCATTGTTCTCACCTGTAACAGTCGACTCATTTTGACTGCAGGCTGTTAATGAGAAAATAAGTGCAAGCGCCAATATAACGGCAAATAATCTTTTCTTCATAGTGTTTTCCCTTTTCATATCAAAATAATAAGGGTTTGCATACGCAAACCCTACTAAAGAAGCTTAATTAATCCTGCGGAATGATCTCTTTCTTATTGTAAGATCCGCATGCCTTGCATACTCTGTGAGGCATCATTAAAGCACCACACTTGCTGCACTTTACCAAAGTCGGGGCATTCATCTTCCAATTAGCTCTTCTCTGATCTCTTCTACCTTTAGAAGATTTGTTCTTTGGACAAATTGACATTTGTTACACCTCCTTAAACTTGTTAAATACATCTTGTATCGCAGCCATCCTCGGGTCTACTACTGTCCTGTCGCAATCGCAGGTGCCCTCATTGAGATTCAAACCGCACTTGTTGCAAATTCCCTTGCAATCATCCTTGCACAGAACCTTCATAGGCCAGTTAACTAATATCTCATCGTAGACAAGTTGGTCTGTATTAAGATTAAGTCCTTCTATATACTCCGGTTCATCCATCTCATCAAAAATGAGTCTGGAGTTCTCAAGTCCGAATTCATTCTCGAGCTCAAGATTAATCGTTATATCACAATCCTTAAGGCATCTGTCGCAGGGAACCGTAAAATGAATCTCACCTTCGGTACTAATCCTGACGCTCTTGCCCGCATTATTGTGTATTAATATCTTAAAAGGACTCGCCTTGGTGGCATTAAAAGTGCCCATCATCGAGTCGAAAGTATAATCGCTTATATCAAGCTCATATTCCTTATCGATACCCGGATTACTCACTATTGCGAATAAATCTATTATCATCGCACACTCCTATCCACACTCAAACCATTATACATATCGATGTTTCGTTTGTCAACATCAAAATGATATGTTACAATAATTAAACATATTGGAATTAAAGTTTAGCATATTTTCTTCTGAAAGGAAAGGTTAACTTATGATCACCGGGGTAATAGGCGAATTCAATCCGTTCCACAACGGACACAAATATATCTTACAGGAAGCGAAAAAGCGCACCAAATGTGATTACATGATTGTTGCAATGAGCGGCGACTTCGTACAACGCGGTGCTCCCGCAATTATAGATAAGGCAGTAAGAGTTAAGGCCGCTTTAAATAATGGAGCCGATCTTGTCTTACAGATACCGGTTATATTCTCAACCGCAACCGCAGAGCTTTTTGCTTTGGGTGCCGTTGCTCTTCTTCACGAAGCAGGAGTCGATACTCTGGCATTTGGCTGTGAGACCGACGACGAGGACGCGCTTCGTATGCTTGCGGACTTCTTTGTTCACGAGACACCTGAATACTCCGTCAAGTTACGTGACCTTCTTAAAGAAGGCAAAAGCTACCCTGCTGCACGTGCAATTGCTGCGGCAAGCTGTATAGATGATGAACGAGTATCCGATATCTTGGACGGTCCCAACAATATTCTTGCAATAGAATACATTAAGGCGATGATCAGACTTAATCTTAATATGCGTATCTGCCCTATTAAGCGTACTAAAGTAGGTCATCATGCACTTGTGGTAAAAGATAACTTTGCATCGGCCACAGCCCTTCGTAAAGCAATTTTAAGCACAGATTACCAGTCTGACAGATTGGGCATAAAAACGCCGACCAAGATACTTTTCAAGGGAATTAAGGCCTATATTCCGAAGAATACGGTCAAAGATGTAATCAACGAATTATATGCTCATCAACCGATAAGCGAAGACAATATGACTCTACTTCTTAAGTATAAATTATTAAGTCTTCAGGCAAGAGGTGTCGGTGATTACTTGGAAGGCACAAGGGATTTGAGCAACAGAATATATAAGAATCTCGATAATTACGATTCGATTTCCGAACTTTGTGCTGCTTTAAACACCAAGGAAATGACCTATGCAAGACTCTCAAGACTTATGATGCATATAATCTTGGGCATTAAGCAGGAGTCCATGGATTATCTTAAGGAGAATCCGATTCCATATATAAGAGTCTTAGGTTTCAGACGTGATTCATCAATTCTCCTCGGTATGCTCAAAGAGCATGCGCATACACAGATTGTAACCTCCGTAAAAGAGGCCGAGAAAATGCTTGATGAGAATAATCTATCTATTCTGGAAGTCGATATCTACGCGAGAGAGCTTTTTAAAACGGTTGCGGAGCAGGGACACAGTAAAAGCACACCGCTTTATAACGACTATAATCAGCCGCTTATAATCATCTAAGCTTTGAAAAATATATAAGAAAAAGGTGCAGAAACTCTGCACCTTTTTTATGTTAACATGTAGGTTTTTATCCCTTGGGCTTAGGATAACATATTAATGATGGAAAAGACGAATTCCCGTAAATGCCATTGCGATATTATACTTATCACATGTATTAATTACGTCATCGTCTCTTACGGAACCACCCGGCTCCGCTATATATTCTACGCCGCTTTTATGAGCGCGCTCAATATTATCTCCGAACGGGAAGAATGCGTCGGAACCAAGGGCTACTCCCTTAAGGCCCTTAAGCCATGCTTTCTTCTCTTCTCTTGTAAAAGCTTCCGGTTTAACCGCAAAGAAACGCTCCCACATATCGGTATTAAGAAGATCTTCGCTCTCATCACCGATATATACGTCAATTGCATTATCTCTGTCCGGTCTTCCGATGCCTTCCTTAAACGGAAGATTAATAACCTTCGGTGACTGGCGTAAATACCAATTGTCTGCTTTCTGCCCGGCAAGACGTGTACAGTGAATTCTCGACTGCTGTCCCGCACCTATACCTATTGCCTGTCCATCCTTACAATAACATACCGAATTGGACTGAGTGTACTTTAAAGTAATCATCGCAATCATAAGGTCGGTCTTCGCAGAATCAGGGATATTCTTATTGGCGGTAACGATATTATTAAACATATCTTTATCGATATGAAGCTCGTTTCTTCCCTGCTCAAAAGTTACGCCATATACCATCTTATGCTCTATAGGTTCCGGCTTATAAGAAGAATCTATTTTAATTACACAATAGTTACCCTTCTTCTTGGCCTTAAGCATCTCTAATGCCTCAGGTGTATATCCCGGTGCGATTACACCGTCAGATACTTCTCTTTTAATAAGTCTTGCTGTATCTAAGTCACATTCATCGGATAATGAAATAAAATCGCCGAATGAAGACATTCTGTCCGCACCGCGCGCTCTCGCATAAGCTGATGCTAGTGGTGACAATTCCTTAAAGTCTTCTACCCAATAGATTTTCTTTTCGATATCACTTAACGGTAATCCGACAGCAGCTCCCGCAGGTGATACATGCTTGAATGATGTTGCCGCAGGAAGGCCTGTTGCCTCCTTAAGCTCTTTCACAAGCTGATATCCGTTAAATGCATCGAGAAGATTAATATATCCCGGTCTTCCGTTTAAAACCTCTATAGGAAGGTCGCCCTTTTCCATATAGACTCTCGCAGGATTCTGATTAGGATTGCATCCGTATTTAAGAGTTAATTCGTTCATGGCGTCCCCCTACTTATTCTTATTAACTATACGTGTATCGTACTTGCCTGTCTTAATATCAATAAAACGTACAAATAATGATACCTTGTTATCTTCGTTCAAAGAGTTCCAGATCATATCGGTAAACTCATCGATATTACCGTCGATAATTACCTTCTCCGGCTCACCTTCAAAGCTCGGAAGCGGATTCTCGTCTCTCATATAGGTATGAATGAATCTGCCTTCGCCTTCCTTCGGATTCTCATATGCAAAAGTGAATCTGTCTGTTTCTTCAGGATCGCCGCTGTTACTCTTTAATATTGACATGGCATAATTAAATTTGCCGTTATCAACATGCATAACACCGGATATACGTGGGGTGTAGTTAGGCTCGTCAGGCTCATACTTTCTGACTCTAAGCGACTGCTCAAAAGTAAGCTGCTTATCCATTCCGTCATAAATTGTATCTGTCTGGTCACCGTTGGTAACAATTGTCTTATTACCGAGTACTCTTACCGGCGAATAAATTATAAGACTCGGATCGGTTAATTTACTTTCATCAAAAGCCTGAGTTCTTATTCCTTCACCGTCTTCAACAAATACACGATTGCGGCTGTTAACCGATCTTCCCATAATAAAGTAAGCCGTTACCGCATATTTTCCGTCCTTTGACTTACCGATTACAATTCCTCTTCCGGGATAAGCATTTTCTTTAAGTATGCAATCCAATGCTGCTGCCTTCATATACACCCTCCTGATATCCTATATCTTTTATCTTTCTATTTACTCAACTTTGAAGCCCTTCATATGCTCTGACAAAGTATCTGCCGTATTGGCAATATTCTCTGCCTCTGATGCAACGTGCTCACTGTTATCGGATACATTGCCTGCAAGTGATGAAAGGTTCTCAGCCGTTGCAAGAATCTCCTGCGTATTGGCAGACTGAGTCTCCGTAATTGCCGCAACGGATGCTGCAACACGATCGATTTCCTCAACTTCTCTAACCATATCTTTAACAAGTGCGCTTGCTTCATCGATACTTGCAAATATTTCATCGAATGAACCGCCTACTTCTTCAACAAGTTCTGCTGACTGTCTTATCGCATCAACCGACTTCTTTGTCTCTGAAATAGCATTTTCAATTAAAGCATTGATTCCGTCTGTGATTGAAGAAATCTCTGCAACCGCTGTTGTTGATGTATCAGCTAAGTTTCTAACCTCACCCGCTACTACGGAGAAGCCCTTACCTGCTTCGCCTGCACGTGCAGCTTCGATTGCCGCATTAAGTGAAAGAAGGTTGGTCTGTGATGCAATGTTACCGATCATTTCAACGAACTTGGTAATCTCACCGGTTGAATCACCAACCTTAGAAACCGCATCCGCAAGCTTAGCAACTTCATTCTCGATTTCATTCATGGAAGTCTTAATCTTCTCCATTCCTTCCTTACCGAGAGCTGTTGTCTTAACCGTTGCTTCCATCTTTTCAGCTGCATCCTTACCATGCTTACCGGTCTCTGTTACATTATTGGATAATTCTACAGTATTATTGGCAACTTCCATAATGGAATCTGCAAGCTGCTGTACTGTTGTTCTTAACTCGCCCATTGAATCGGATGTCGAAGTAGCCGATGTGAAAAGTTCATTGGATACATTGGTACTTGAATCTGCCTGTGTTGCAAGCGTTCCGCTTATACCTGTAATTTCCTTGATGATTCCCTGCATTGTGCCGGTAAAGTCCTCAAGTTCCTTACCCATAAGAGCGATTTCGTCAGTACCTTTATGCTTAAACTTAATAGTAAAGTCACCTTCTGCCATCTTCTGAATGTTATCTGTTATTCCGTAAAGTGGCTTAAGTGTCTTGGTTACGATAATACCTACCGCAATAATGATAATAAGTACAAATGCAAGCGCCAAACCGATACCGAATACCATCATATCACGCGATGTGGATGTAATATCGGAATAAGGAACGATTGTGAGTACAACCCAGTTAACAATCGGAACTTTATTGGCTACAAGTACATACTTCTCACCGTCTATTGTTAACTCATGAGTTTCACCGTCGGCATTTGTAAATACTTCTTCGCCATCTGCAAAGATTCCGTTAACAGCCTTTGCATCATCGTATGTCATTCCCAGAAGTTCCTCATCCTTACACGCAAGGACCGTTCTGTCACCGGTAGCTGAAACAAGTACACAATAACCATTATCAAGTACCGTATACTGACTTACTTCCTCTGCAAGGTCATTAAGATATACATCGATTGCCATTACAAGATTGTTGGCGCCACCTGCTCTTACCTTACAGGAAGCACTTACGCACAAGTCTCCGGTCTGAGCATCTACATAAGGCGAACCGAATGCCATTTCATCATTATTAAGACCCTCTTTATACCAGTCTCTCTCATAACATACCCAATCATCATCAGGAACCCAGCCCGACTGATCGTAATATGTACCGTTCTTATCACCCATATACACGCCGTACGGGAACTTATCATCATAAGAAAGTGTTCCGTAGAGATAAAGGTTAATAAAAGCATCACCGTATGGTGTAACAAGTTCTACCGCACCATGCATAATCTTTGCTTCTGCCAAAACTTCCGTAATATCCGTCGTGATATTATCTGTACATTTGTCAGCCTGTGTCTCAAGAAGATCCATTGATCTTGATGTAATCGTATCCTGCGCCTTCATGATCATAAGCGTCGAAATTGCTAGCACTGCAATTACGACAAAAGGAATAATTGTAAGAGTAAGCTTGGCTCTTAAACCAAATTTAACCTTACCTCTCGAAACCTTATTTTCTTTCAGTTTCTTTTCTTTTTTGCCCATTTTAGTCATCCTTTCATGTTATAATATATTTTAAATCAAAGTAAAGGAGATACCGCAATGAACAGCATTATATTTCATATTGATGTTAACAGTGCTTTTTTAAGCTTCGAAGCCGCAAGGCGTCTAAAGAATGACCCTGATGCTTTGGATCTTCGCACCGTTCCTGCTGTTATAGGCGGTGACAAGAATTCACGACACGGCATCGTTCTTGCCAAGTCGATTCCTACCAAGCCGTATAAAATCACGACCGGTGAACCCATTGTCGCAGCCCTAAAAAAGTGCCCTTCTTTACTTCTTATAAAACCTGATTATCATTTATATGTTGAGTATTCTCATAACCTTATGGAATACCTTAAAACCTATGCTCCCGTTGTGGAACAGTTCTCCATTGACGAAGCTTTCCTTGATATGTCCGGAACCACAACTCTTTACGGTGACCCTGTACAATTCGCCCATAGATTAAAGGACGAAATCAGGGAAAAGTTTGGCTTTACTGTTAATATCGGCGTATCCGAGAATCATCTTCTTGCCAAAATGGCTTCCGACTTCGAGAAGCCCGATCGCGTGCATACGCTTTTTAAAGATGAGATCAAAACCAAAATGTGGCCTCTTCCGATTGAGGACCTTTTCTTCGTAGGTAAAAGTCAGGCTCAAGCCTTCCGTTCGCTCGGTATCAATACCATAGGTGACCTTGCCAATGCAGATCCCGCGCTTATAACCGCTCATTTTAAGAAGAACGGTATGTCCGCATATCGCCATGCCAACGGTGAAGATATCAATCTTGACTTTGATCATAATGCCGAGAACAAAAGCTACTCAAACTCAACCACATTAAGCCATGACATCACATCACCCGACATCGCAAAGCAGGTGCTTTTATCTCTTACCGAGACAGTCGCCGCAAGACTTCGTCGCGACAATATGAAAATCTCCGTCGTATCCGTAACCATAAGGGATACTGACTTTAACGACCGTTCCAAACAGACGTCTCTATATTCCGCAACCTGTGTTACGGATGAAATCTATGAAACGGTATGCCTTCTTTTTGACAGCCTCTGGGATCATTCTCCTATAAGGCTTCTTGGCATTGCAGGTTCCAAAGCAATTGAAACCGACAATTACCAGATGAATCTCTTCAATGACGGCCGTCACGAGAAATTAAGCCGCTTGGATTCCGCTCTCGATAAAGTTCGTGAGAAATACGGCGATGACTCTGTTAAGCGTGCTGTCTTCTTAAAACCGGACTCTTCGAAAAAGCGCTGACTAGACGGTTACGACCTTCGATAATCCGTCACGTCCTGCGATTTCTATAGGGAAATCGCCTCCCGTATACTTGCAGTCCGCAACCGTAACTTCTGACTTTACGGTCTCATATGCAAGCTTCTCGTAATTATTCTCTTTTGATATATGTCCAAGGAGTACTTCTTTAAAGTTATCGTGAAGAAGCTTACTTAAAAGTCTTCCCGATGCTTCATTCGAAAGATGTCCTCTCTCTCCCAAAATTCTTTGCTTAAGGTAATACGGATATGAACCCACCTCAAGCATTCTTATATCATGATTAGCTTCAAGCAAAAGCGCATCAAGGTTGGATAACGCCTCTATCGTATACTCCGTATATACTCCAAGGTCCGTTGCAACCGCAACGCGGGCCTTCTTGTCATCCATTACGAAGCCACACGACTCGTTGGCATCGTGTGAGGTCTTAAAAGGTCTGACCTTGATGTCATTCATTTTAAACTCTTCGTCAATTCTTATTTCATTAAGCAACGAATAATCGAATTCACCCAGCTTGTCGCACTTTTTTATACCCTTAATGGTTCCTGCCGTGGCATATACCGGAATACCGTACTTACGTAAGAATACGCCCAAACCCCCGATATGGTCTATGTGCTCATGTGTTATAAGTATTCCCGAAAGGTCTTGCGGTGATACCGTAAGTTCATTAAGTCCCGCAACAATCCTCTTCGTCGATATACCTGCATCAACAAGGATATGTGTATCATCATTTCCTACATATATCGAATTGCCACTGCTGCCGCTGGCTATACTGCATAATCTCATTTCTTATTACTCTTTCCAATATACTTCTGCGCGGTCTCCGTCATGAAGTGTCTCCGCATAACCTGCTTTTCTGCCGTTAAGCTCTGTAACAACCATGCGACCTCGCGCTTCATTCGTATTAAAATGAATCGCATCGAATATATCCGCATACATATATTCACTTCTGCCGGAAAGAATTACCTCATCACCGTTAACGTAAATCTTGATGGTGCTTTCCGGATTCTTAACTTCCACCGGTTCTTCGCTCGCAAATGAAGGTAAGATATCTTCGTTTAATACCTCTCCGCTCTCTTCATCAACACGTTTTAACTCTTCGCTTAAAGGAGTTGAACCGTTATATGTCGTCCAGTTAATTGCAAAATTCTCGTAGCAAAGCGCCTGCAACGATTCTTCCACGTTATTGACATAGATAGGCTCGGATGTATCTACTTCAACATCCAAGAACTTAATAAGCTGTTCTACCGTATAGTACGGTCTAAGCTCAATCCTGTCGCCTTCCTTAATCTCATAAGTAGGAGGTTCAAGAATACCGTTGACTTCAACAAACTTAGGACATATAACAGTCTTGCCGTTAACATAAAAAGCGATATCCTCAGAAGTATATTCCTTAATATCCGCAATCGTAAATACTGCGGTATCGCCTTCTGTAGAAGGAATTATCTCAATTTCGACATTTGCCTGGATAGGTGTGGATAAGCTTACTTCCTTACCGTTCATACGAACGATCGCAGCCTCTCCCGCATCACCTCTTGCAATACGCGGCTTATCGTTTACAAAGTAATTAATCTCGGTACCGCGTCTAGGGAAAAGCTTATCGGTCGGGAATCCTGCCGTAAGCGCAGCATCCATAACAGTAAGTTTGTTATTATCGTATAACTTAATTCTCTCACCGTTAAATCTTAAATATATAAAGTTATTCTTCTGATCGTAATAATTAAGGCATATACCTATAGGAGTTACAAGTAAAGGATCCTTCTGAATGCTCTCATCCGTATAATGAACTCTCTGCATTACTTCCTCACCACGAAGAGCAACTCGTTCCTTTGCAACCTTTAAGTGCTTAGATAACTGCTCGGTAAAGCCGTGAACCTTACCGCCACCACCTACAACAAAGCAGGCAGATACCGTCTTGCCACCGTTTAATTCTATAATCTTCTTGGCCACTTCCTTGGCAATCTTATCAACCGTATCCGAAAGTAATTTCCAGACTTCCTTGGAAGGAACGGTATGCTCCATAAGCATAATATCCTTAAATGTAACCTGTTCCTCCGTAGTAGATGTAAGCTTAATATGCTCCGCTGTCTTAAAGTCTACAAGATAATGCTGAACGATTATCTCTGTAAGCTCATCACCGGCATGCGGAATCATGCCGTATGCAATTATACTTCCGTCTCTTGTAATAGAGATATCGGATGTACCTGCACCGACATCGACAAGTGCAATATTAAGAAGACGATATGTCTCAGGGATAGCCACTCCGATAGCCGCAATAGGCTCGAGTGTAAGATTGGCAACCTTAAGATCCGCAGCGCCAACCGCAGAATACAATCCGTCAACAACATCTTCAGGTAAGAATGTCGCAATTATATCTTCCGAAATCTTGGTTGCCTTATGTCCCACAAGATTGGAAAACTGATCGTCGTTATAGTAGTATCTTACAACCGAATAGCCGACACAATAGAATTTAAACTTTGTATCGTTTTCTTCGTTTAACTTTTTCTGAGCTTTTTCAACGCCAAGAAGATCCAGGTTATGAACATCTTCCTTCTCGATAACACGCTCTTCAGGGAATTCAAGGTCTACATGTACTTCTTCCGTCTTAAGAACACGACCTGCGGCAGCGATACATACTTCGTCAAGCTTAGCTCCCACCTGTGATTCAAGTTCTTCCTTAACGCGTCCTATTGTCTTACCTACACGCCCTATGTCATGAATCTGTCCGTCTATCATGGATCTGGTCTCATGCTCAAGATTACAATGGGCAACAACATAGAAATCATCTTCATCCTTATATCCGACCGTACCTACGACGTTACGTGTTCCGATATCCAGACCGAATACCAATTCATTACCCTGATAATCTACTGTTCCCATCTTTTCACTCCTAATCTTAATAATTCCTTATCTATCGAATCCTTAGTAGCCTCAAAATCACCGCTGTTGTTAATTATCACGTCCGTGCCCTTTATAAATTCCTCATCGCTTAACTGTGAATCCATAACTGCACGAATTCTTTCCTCCGAGTATCCGCGGCTATCTCTTAAGCGCTCCGCTCTTACAGCCGGAGCTGCATATACAAACCATAACTCATCGCATATCTTATCGTAATGCTCTTCTATCAAAAGCGCAGCCTCCATAACAACGAGGCTCTTTTTATTATTACGCGCCACTTCTATTATACTCAAAATTTCTTCCTTAACCAACGGAAATACAACAGAATTAACAGACTCTTTAAGATTTTTATCGTTAAAAAATACTGCTGCCATTTTCTTATTGTCTATCATCCCGTCATCGGTATATACTTCCTTCGGTAAAAGCTCCTTAACGCCGCTATATGCCTTTTCTCCGGGCATAAGAAGCTTAGCAGCAACATTATCCGCCTTAATAATAACAGCGTCATATGCTTTTTCAATATAATTCAAGACTTCGGACTTACCCGCTCCTACGCCTCCGGTTATACCAAGTATCTTCATTACTTCGCCTCGTACCAGTTCTTACCGTCGTGAATATCAACCACTAAGTCTACGGATAACTTGCTTGCATTACACATCTCTTCTTCGAGAATCTTATATACCTTCTTAACTTCGGAATCTGCTGCCTCGATAAGTAATTCGTCATGTACCTGAACCAGAATCTTAGCATCAATATTCTCAGCCTTAAGTCTCTTATAGACATTAATCATGGCAATCTTCATAATGTCTGCGGCGCTTCCCTGAATCGGTGCATTCATCGCAACACGTTCACCAAACTGTCTAACCATAAATGCGCTTTCCTTAATCTCGGGAATCATACGCCTTCTGTTATATAATGTCAGCGCATATCCCTTATCCTTCGCAAAAGCTACCAATCCATCAAGATACGACTTAATCTTAGGATATGCCTTAAAGTAATTCTCTATGTATTCTGTTGCCATCTTCTGCGAAATATGAAGGTCTTCGCTTAAACCGTATGCGCTTATTCCGTATACGATTCCGAAGTTAACCGCTTTGGCACGGCGTCTTAAATCATCCGTCACTGCATCGAAAGGCACATTAAAAGCTTTCGATGCAGTCATTCTATGAATATCTTCTCCCGACTTGTAGGCTTCGATTAGATTATCGTCTCCGGACATATGAGCAAGAAGCCTCAATTCTATCTGTGAATAATCCGCATCGACAAAAGTGTAACCCTCCTTCGGTACGAATACCTTTCTTATAAGTCTTCCAAGCTCCATTCTTATCGGTATGTTCTGTAAGTTCGGATCTGCAGAACTTAATCTGCCTGTCGCAGTAACCGTCTGATTAAAGGACGTATGAATTCTTCCGTCGTCTTTTATAAAGTTAATAAGTCCGTCCGCATAGGTGGACTTTAACTTGCTTAAGGTTCTGTACTCAAGTATGTCATTAACGATAGGATAGTCCGCCGATAACTTCTCTAAAACATCCGCTGCTGTAGAATAACCCGTCTTGGTCTTCTTACCGTTAGGAAGATTTAACTTCTCAAAAAGAATAACACCAAGCTGCTTTGGAGAATTAATGTTAAATTCTTCTCCCGCTGCCTTATATATATTCTTCTCAAGCTTAACTATCGATTCTGTTAAGTTATCGCCATACTCCTTTAAAGCGCTTTTTTCCGCCCTTATTCCTTCCTTCTCCATACTGTCCAATACAAATGTCAAAGGAAGTTCTATCTGCATATAAAGTGCGAGCATATTCTCGCTCTGTAATCGCTTTAATAATTCATCGTATGCTCTTAAGGCTATATCAGCTTCGACTAAAGAAGCAGTCGCAACATCGGTTTCTTTTACGGAAGGAACCGTAAATCCCAGGTATTCCGCCGCAACATAGTCGTAACTGTACTCTTCTCTTATCGGATTAAGAAGATATGCCAAGATATACACATCCTCAAGCTTATCCGCACCTTCAAGGTACTCCATATCTTCTGCATTAACATACTTAAAAAATGCCTTTGCATCAGGTAATATAAGCTTCGCGGTATCTCGAACCAGAGTATGAATGAATCCCTCAAATACATCCATATCCGTTCCGCTTCCAAGACTAAACAAGTCAAGCTGCTCATTATCCTTAAAAAAGATATTGCCGCCACAGCCTTCATCCGTTACAATGGAAAGCTCTATACCGCTTACCGACTTATCGGCATGCTTAATAACATTAACCGCCACGGTCTTACCCTTGGCGTTATCAATTATTTCGTCAAATTCCTGCTTGGTAAGACCCGTCTTAAATTTAAGTTCGTAATCATTAACTGTACTTACTTCTGCACTTTCGAATCTGTCAAGAAGCTTGTTAAATTCAAGTCTCTTACACATTGCATATGCTTCTTTAGTATAAAAGTTCGTAACTTTAAGGTCATCAAAAGAAACATCAATCGGAGCATCCGTAATTATCGTTGCAAGTGTCTTACTAAGATATGCCTGCTCCTTATTCTCGGTTAAGTTCTTGTTAAGAGCTTTTTTCGTGATCTCATCAAGATGAGCATAGAGATTATCAAGATTCTTATATGTTACTATAAGTTCTGTCGCAGTCTTAGGGCCTACGCCCGGTACTCCCGGAATATTATCGGAACTGTCTCCCTGAAGAGCTTTTACATCGATATATTCTATAGGCGTAACACCCATAACCGACTTAACATCATTCTTAAGATAGTTCTCTATAGTGGTCTGTCCCTTGATCGTCTTAGGGATTCTTATCATTACCTTATCGGTTGCAAGCTGGAGTAAGTCCCTGTCTCCCGAGATAATTCTTACGTCATAGCCTTTTTCTTCGGATATTCTTGCAATGGTGCCAAGAATATCGTCAGCCTCAAATCCGGCCTTCATAAAGAGCGGCACCTGCATAGCTTTAAGCATATCCTGAATAAGAGGAACCTGCTCGATAAATTCCGGGTCTGCCTTATGTCTTGTGCCCTTATAAGCCTCAAACATCTTGTGGCGAAAAGTCTTCTCATGCATATCAAAAGCAACCCCGAAATAATCCGGGTTTTCTTCGGCAATTATCTTAAACATAATATTGAGAAAACCGTACACAGCATTAGTGTGAAGGCCTTCACGATTGGTAAGCATCGGAATGCCGTAATAAGCTCTGTTAAGTATACTGTGACCGTCCATAAGGACAACCTTTTCGCCCATAAGGTCAGAATCTCCCTATCTTGTATAATATGATTCTATTTTACACTATATCTTGGGAATAATAAAGAGTTTTTTACATAAAAAAACAGAGGGCGTACACCCCCTGTTTAAGACGTTTTATCGCTCTTTTTCGTATGTTTTTACAGTTACTTTAACTATTCCGCGGGTAGGACCCACCACAAGTTCAAGAAAATTATTGTAATCATAGATAAAGTTAAGTGTAAGCTCTCCGGTCTCCTCATCCTTCTTAAAGCCTTCCGTAGGATGAGCAAATTCAATTATTTCCTTAAACGAAGCACCCCAGGTCAAATTACCGGGTAGAGTCATCAAAGGATAATCCGTACCGGTTTCCCTTATATCTATTGAAATCGAGTAGACATAAGCTTCTTCAATCGAGCAGACAACATCATAAGGATTATAGAATCCCACGACAATATTGTAACCTGAGCCTTCCTTATTAAGGATTACCGTATCGCTTGTCCTCTCACCCGGACCTAAACGGAACGAATCATCAAATCCGTAATCGCTTAAGTTAAAGGTCCAGTCATCGCTTATTCTCTTGTATGAGAAAGGCAGCTTATAGACACCGCTTCCTATGGCTATTACGCAATCTCTGAAAGTAGGCTCTCCCGACATGACGCTTCTATCCTCAGACTCCTCTTTCTTAAGAGCTTCCTCAGAAATATCGGGTTTTTTAAGTTCAGCTTCTTCAGCATTGCCGCTTGCACCCTTATTATTGCCTTCGCCTTCCGACGTATCTGTAATAATATCCCTTATATCTTCTGTTTTCTTACATGCAGTAAGTGTAAGCGCCGTACATAATAAAAGCGCTCCCACGATTTTAAATCTTTTCATAAAATAACTCCAAAAAGCTTTTAAAACTACTAACCGATGTACTCCGCAATAAGTTTAAGTGTTGCGAGTGCTCCGTCCTTATGGCTTCTCTCATATCCGTGAGATGCATATACACCCGCACCGATAAGACCGTGCTTAATATCATAACCTGCACGAAGAGTTGCCTCTACGTCAGATCCGTAATACGGATAGATATCTACCGCATAATCAGCCTTTGCACGCTTTGCAGCCTCAATAAGTCCCTTTACAACATCATATGCATAAGGACCGCCGGAATCCTTTGCGCAAATTGATACCTGTCTTTCATCACACTGTAATCCGTCGCCTACGCATCCCATGTCTACAGAGATTGCTTCGGTTACGTTCTCAGGCACGGATGCGGAACCGCCGTGTCCTACCTCTTCGTATACCGTAATATGTGCATAAACCTGGCGTGCAGGTTTCTTCTTCTCATCCTTAAGATACTTTGCGTATCCGAGTAAGATTGCTACAGATAACTTATCATCAAGGAAGCGGCTCTTAATATAGCCCTTCTTGGTAATAACTGTTCTTGGGTCGAAGCATACTACGTCACCAACTCCGATTCCGAGCTTTTCTACATCGGCCTTGGTCTTAACAACTTCATCAAGTACAACTTCCATCTTGTCCCAGCCACGCTTGATATCGTTATAATCACCGTTTACATGGATTGAAGCATTGCATAACTGAAGTGTTCCTTCATACTCGCCGTTAAACTTTGTAATAACCTTGCAGTTTTCAGCTTCAGCATTGTTGGCATTCATTCCGCCGAGAGGAAGAACACGTAATCTTCCGTTACCCTTAACTTCAGCAACCATTGCACCGAGTGTATCCATATGTGCTTCAAGAAGGATAGCATTCTTCTTGTTCTTTCCGCCGAAATCAACCATTACGCCGCCCTTAACAGTCTGCCAAGCCTTGCAGCCTAAAGCTTCAAATTCCTTAATAATCATCTTGGCTGCTTCTTCCGTATATCCGCTCGGGCTCGGAACTGCCAATATCTTGGCTGCTTCTTTTAAAATATAATCTCCGTATGTAGCTTTCATTATTTATTCCTCCTCCTTAAGAGATTTCTTCTCTCTTTTAACAAGTTCATCCTTTATAGTAAAGCACGACCACTTAAAAAATGCAAGAACCACGACAAGAATACCCAGATTTAACCCCTGAGGATTATTAACAAATGCCTGCCCCATGTACGCAGTAAGTGATATAAGACATGTAGCATTGATAATAAAAGATATTGTCTTATTGGCACGCATTATATTCTTAATTCCTATATAGCAAATCGATACGCATCCCGTAATTATGGTTATAAGTCCTGCAATTCCGGTCGTTATTAAGTATTCTATATATTCGTTATGCGCGTTTCTGACCCACGAAGAACCTGTTATGTCTTCATAGTAATATCCGAAAGTAGAAAGACCCGTTCCGAATAACTTATTTAATATCGGCAACTCCTTAAATGTCCGGAATGCCACAATCCAGGTCTTACCTCTGTTATGTCCGTAAGTTTCCGAAAACTTCGGTATCTGCGACAGAATAAGTGCTGCCATTGAAACTATTATAAGTATGAGAAATACAATTTCTGCCTTTTTTGTAATACTCTTATAGAAATCCTTGTTAAGCATTATCACAAGTAATGTAAGGAGCACCAATAAAATAAACGGTATTAAATATACTCTTTTTTCAAGAATAACTCCGGCATATCCGTCAAGCTCGGTATGGTCTGTTATCCTGTACAATACTTCAAGTATAATTAAGCTTCCATACATTATCGCCATTCTTAAGAATACTTCAAAAAGGAGCTTCTTATCGGATAGACCGTAGAAAGTAAATCCCGCCATAATAAAGAATAATGCTATAAAAGCTCCGTCCGAATTGCATGTGAATGCCGTATAGAACATAAGTATAAGCGATATTATAAGACCTGTCTTGGCAAATATATTATTAATAAGAATACTCATTATAAAGATTATCGGCATGCAAAGCGCAAGGTAACCCACATACCAGTTAACATTGCCGATTGTTCCGACATAGCGCACAACATCTGATTCCGCAAGAAGGCTATGTAAATTAAAAGGATCGACCTTAAGGAAATTTAAGAATATCCAAAGTGATTCTATTGATACTGCCGCGGCAACTACAATAAATACCCAAGGAGTAAATTCAATATTATTTGATAAGAAAAGGTATGCCGTTATGGCAAGAAGTATAAAAAGCGTACCTATAAGCCACGCATACGAACCGTAGAAGCTTTCTTTTACGTAAACGGTCATTAAATTGGACAATAAGGAAAAAACGCCGAATATTATAATCGCATGATCGAAAATCTCGAAGTTATCGAATATCGGCTTAAGGTAATCCTGCGGTTTAACTTTTATGAATAATAAAACGGTAAAAAGCGCAGAAAGCACATTAAATATAATAAATACAGCCATTACGCCCAGAGCTTTAGCCTCAAGCGCATTAAAGTATGAATCATTTAAATAAAAGGTCATTATCGAAAATATAGCAACGATAACAAATAACCCCAGTGTATTCTTTACGTTCTTAAGTCTTTCTTCCATAGACATTCTCCGATTATTTTACAAAAAATATAGCCGCGAAATGAATTATCACTTCGCGGCTACAATGCCGGCAATGGGACTTGAACCCATACGATGTTGCCATCGCCAGATTTTGAGTCTGGTGCGTCTGCCATTCCGCCACGCCGGCGAATCACGTACTTAAGTAGTATACATTAAGGACGTGTAAAACACAAGTTTTTTTTAAGAAATTTAAGTTATTCCGCGCTCGTATTAACTTCAATTATCTTAACGTTAAGATAAGTCTCTCCGTCTATCTGAACAGATGTCGGACTTTCAAATTCAATTACTGCATGCTTAACATGCTCTTTAAATTCAACAACATCATTATATCCAACGTGGGCCCCTTTAAAAATCTTAGGGAACAACGTCAGTATTCTCAGCCTGCTCTTATTATGAACCGCAACCAATGTAACGGTATGCTCCTTATTACATCTGTCCTGCATAGGTGTAACCATCATTCCGCCACCCAAGAATCTTCCGTTCATTGCAGGGGCCATCCAGACATTATCAAAATCATACTGCTTACCGTCTGCTTCGATATGTACTTTGCCCGGCTTATAGTCATATAAAAGCCCCTTTAATGCAATGGTCGTATAATTAACCGGCTTATCGGATTTCTTTCTGTGCTCATCACCTTTTTCGCAGCAATATCCGTCAAGGCCAAAGGAAGCATTATTAAAAAACTTTCTTGTAATCCCCTTAAAAGTAACCGTCGGAAGATGCTTAATATACGGTGTCAAAAGCACCGGACCGTCTTCTTTTTTGAGTTCTATATCATTCGCAAAATCATTACCGGAACCTGCCGGGTAATAATATATGTCTCTTTCTATATATTCATCGGGAAGTTTATTAATGAAATTATTGAGAGTTCCGTCTCCGCCTGAAAGAATAAGCTTACTGTCGCCTATAGTTTCAAAAAACTCATGATAATCGGTAACCGAAATAACATCGACATACTTAACGTCCGTCTCATTTCCTACCGAAATTCTCTCGGCCTCTTCCTTACCCCTGCCGTTATTGGATAATGAATTGTACAATATGTATAACATAAGTCACCTCTGTAAAAAAGTGTTATTATCCCATATATTCATTATATCATAACGCGTATGATGTATCAAAAAAATCTGCCTTACTATTTTTAACTTTTCTCCCCAAACAAAAACTATATATGCTAATATATTAATAGGCCGGTGCCGATATATTATATGCATTATACTCTGCGTTAAATTACGCTATACATTAGATTTACGTAAAGGAGTGACGATATGAACGTTAATAATGTTACCGCGGTTACCAATCAGTCTTCTGCAACAGATAAGACAAGTAATTCAACATCTGCCGGTAATACTTCCTTTTCCGATATGATGAAATCACAGTCCGTATCTCCGTTAGAAGATATCTTCAATCGTGCTGCCAAAAAGTACGGTGTCGATGTTAATCTTCTTAAAGCGATTGCCAAACAGGAATCGGACTTTCAGCCTGATTGCACATCTCATGCCGGTGCAATGGGAATAATGCAGCTTATGCCTGATACAGCGAAGGGTTTAGGTGTAACGGATCCTTACGACCCTGAGCAGAACATAATGGGCGGCGCCAAGTTCATAAGCCAGATGCTTAAAAAGTACGACGGCAACGTTACTCTTGCGCTTGCGGCATATAACGCAGGCCCTAATAATGTTGCAAAATACGGCGGAGTTCCGCCTTTTAAGGAGACTCAGGACTATGTTAAGAAGGTTACTGCTTACTATAAGAACGGCGTTACCGTACCGTCAGGTGAAGACTTCGTTAAGAAAAGCTCCACACACTATGATATAGATACCGGCAAGAACGTCCCGGACGCTTCAAAAGAAACCTCTTCTGCAGCTTCCACCATAGACAAATCCATGACACAAAGCCTTATGGAGAAGCTTAACTTCAATGACAATCCGGAGAAGTTACTAAATGACTTAAGAGAGTTACTTAATAAGCTTGATACAAGCAATAAGGAAGACTCCTATTCTCTTGAAGAATATGCGCGCTTTATGCGTCTATACTTAGACGGAATCGCAATAGATACAATTTCAAGACGTGATGCCGAAGAAAGCGAGAATTCACTCACAAAGCAGCTTGATGAGACAATGAACAATATCCGCAATAACTTAGAGGGCGCTGCCAACGTTTCTTCCGTCAATGCAGAGGATGCGGTTACCACCTTAAGCGACATTGCGGGGCTCGATGATTCAATTAATCCCGACGATTATTATGCTTTCCAACAGATTTCATATTCACCTGCGGTATTAAATCTTCTTAACAACAAGAAAAACAATTGACATGGCAGATTAAATATAGTATATTAGTCAAGTCGGTATAAGACAGGCTGCTATGGCTCAGTCGGTAGAGCGTCACATTGGTAATGTGGAGGTCACGGGTCCGATTCCCGTTAGCAGCTTAAAAAAAGGAGTTGAGATATCTCAACTCCTTTTTCTTATATCTTATTTCTTAAGAAATTACTTTACAAGTGCAACTGTCTCTCTTGCAATCTTAAGCTCTTCATTGGTCGGGATTACAAATACCTTAACCTTTGAATCAGGTGTGGAAATAAGAACTTCCTCACCGCGAATCTTATTCTTCTCAAGGTCGATATTGATTCCGAGATATCCGAAGTACTTCATAACTTCTTCTCTTGTATGAGCATCATTTTCACCGATACCTGCTGTAAAGCAGATAACGTCAACACCGTTCATTGCTGCAACATATCCACCGACAGTTTTTGCTACTCTATAGAAGAATACATCCATAGCTGCCTGAGCTCTCTTGTTGCCTTCCTTAGCTGCTGTCTCAACGTCACGGCAGTCAGAAGATACGCCTGAAATTCCCTGGAATCCTGACTTCTTGTTAAGGATGGTCATCATATCGGCATATGAGATTCCTTCCTTCTTCATAATATACTCAAGAGCACCCGGATCGATATCACCGGATCTTGTTCCCATGATAAGACCTTCAAGTGGTGTAAGACCCATTGAAGTATCAACGGACTTTCCGTTCTCTACAGCGCAGATTGAAGAACCGTTACCTAAATGGCATACGATTGTCTTACATGCTTCATAAGGCTTGCCTGCAAGCTCAGCTGCACGCTTTGATACAAAGCTGTGTGAACTTCCATGGAAACCGTATTTACGAACGCCGTACTTCTCGTAGTACTCATATGGTGTTCCGTAAAGATAAGCCTTCTCAGGCATTGTCTGATGGAATGCTGTATCAAATACACCAACCATAGGTACGTTTGGCATAAGCTCACGGCATGCATTGATACCGATAATGTTAGCAGGGTTATGAAGAGGTGCAAGATCATTACACTCTTCAACAGCCTTAATAACTTCATCTGTAATGATAACCGACTTATTAAACTTCTCACCACCGTGTACAAGACGATGTCCTACAGCATCAATCTCACTTAAGGATTTTAATGCGCCTGTCTTCTCGTTGGTTAAAGCATCAATAACAAGCTTGATTGCTTCCTTGTGGTTAGGCATAGGTGAAACTGTCTTCTCTTTCTCGCCGTTTGCAGGCTTATAAGTAATGCAGCTTTCATCCATACCGATTCTCTCGCAAAGACCTGATGCCTTAACATTCTCTGTTGCGGAATCGATCAACTGAAACTTAAGTGAAGAACTACCACAGTTAATAACTAAAATGTTCATCTTATATATCTCCTTATATTATTATTTATCATCTTCATCCTCATTAAGCTTGGTAACCTTCTGCTTAATGCGGTTAAGAGCATTATCTATCGCCTTATCGCTTTTACTTAAACGCACTGCTATCTCGTGATAATTATGACCGTTAATATGAAGCAAAAAAACTTCCCACTCAAGCGGGCTTAAGGCCTTTTTAATCTTTTTCAGCATCAAGCTTACGCTTTCCTTATCGATATACTGCCTCTCCGGCTCATGTGCCTCTATATCCTCTATGATATCTTCAAGCGTATATTCCTCATCCTCGCGAAGCCTTATATCAAAGGATATGTAGCTGTTCAACGGACCGTGCTTATAGCGATTGGCTGCTTCTATCGCATGATTCATCTGACCTGCAATACAGGTATTGGCAAAGGTCTTGAATGACGCGTTTTTATCGGAGGAATATGTCGTTATTGCATTGAATAAACCGATCATTCCTTCCTGGATAAGGTCTTCCTTATCAGCACCTATAAGGAAAAGCGCATTAGCCTTCTTTCTTACAAGTGACTTATATCTCTCGACAAGCTCATTTACGGCGTTGCTGTCTTTGCTTTGCGCAAGCTTCACCAATTCTTCGTCTGTCATATTTTCGCTTTCTCCCCTTAAGTGAATGTCCCACGTTATAAAAGCTCTTATTAACCATGCATTCTCTGGCGCACTATCTCGTAAGCAAGAACACCGGTTGCAACCGATGCGTTAAGGGAATCAATATCGCCCTTCATAGGAATAGACGCTACCATGTCGCAATTCTCCTTAACAAGCTTACTTACGCCCTCGCCCTCATTACCGATAACAAGTCCTATAGAACCCGTAAGATTAAGGTCATACATTGTGGTTCCGCCCATATCTGCACATACGAACCACATTCCTTCATCCTTAAGGCGCTTAATCGTATCATTAAGATTGGTAACACGTGCTACCATCGTATAATTCAAAGCTCCCGCAGATGTCTTGGCAACAGTCGCCGTAAGTCCTACCGCACGCCTTTTCGGAATAATTACACCATGTGCACCGGCAAGGTTGGCTGTTCTTATAATTGCGCCAAGGTTATGCGGATCTTCTATTCCGTCCAGGATAAATAAAAAAGGTGCTTCGTTTTTACTTCTTGCAAGTTCAAGCATATCCTCTACTTCATAATACTTATATGCGGCAATTACTGCAATCGCACCCTGATGTGCCTTGGTCTCGGAAAGCTGATCCAAACGCTGCTTACTTACGAACTGAATAAGTGTGTCGCACTTTTTTGCTTCACGAAGGATTGTTCTTATAGGGCCATCCTGACATCCGTCAAGAAGGTAGACCTTATCAATGGTCTGTCCCGAACGGAATGCTTCTAATACTGCATTTCTTCCTTCTATCTGTTGTACATTTTCCATTATATCTCTTTCAGCCATGCAAATTCTTCCTTTTCCAATCCGAACTTAATTAGTTCCAACAATCTGTCCATCTGATTTGTAAGATATAAGTATCCCACAAGTGCCTCTAAAGCCGTCGCCATTCTGTAATCCGCAACCGTCGCGTTCTTTGCAGTCGTAGCAGACTTTGCATTTCGACCTCTTCGCAATACATCCGCCTCTTCCTCATCAAGAATCGGTGAGATTATATCTGCGAGTACTGCCTGCGAATGCGCTTTTACAAGTGTGGTTGTGGCCTGATGAAGCTTGGATGTCTGCCTGTTGCCCTTGCCTACCACAATCGTACGTATAATTATCTCATACACGGCATCGCCTATATATGCAAGCGTAAGCGGTGAATATGTCCTGATATCCACATCGCCTATGCCGAAGTAATTCTTAATATAGCTGTCAAGCTCCATTCCTACTGAATCTGCCATGTAACTCCTTCTCTTGTATCCTTAATAACAACACCTTTTGATAAAAGCTCATCTCTTATGGCATCTGCTGCAGCAAAATCCTTGTTCTTCTTTGCCTCGGCGCGCTCAGCAATCTTTGCTTCGATGAAAGCTTTTAATTCATCGTCAACTTCTGTCGCACCGTCTCCCAAAGAATCTGCTTTATTTAAAAGGTCTAACGACAATACCTTGTCGAATTCATCTATTAATGCACGCTTGGTAGCACCATTTGTACCGGCCTTCAATACATCATATAATACCGTAATCGCATTACTTGTATTAATGTCATTTGAAAGTGCGTCTTCGAAATTCTTTCTGTATGTATCAAATACTTCAGTATCTACTGCTCCGTCTTTACCTACTTCCGCAATTTTCTTCAACAACTTGTTAAATGCGGTTGTTGCCTGATCAAGTGCTTCGTAAGAGAACTCAAGCGGCTTTCTGTAGTGTGACTGTAAGCAGAAGAATCTATAGGCAAGCGGATCGTAGCCATTCTCCTTAAGAACGGATACGGTTAAGATATTACCCTTTGACTTACTCATCTTACCGGAGCGATCGTTTAAGTGATGTACATGGAACCAGTAATTGCACCACTTATGACCTAAGTAGCTTTCCGACTGAGCAATTTCATTGGTATGATGCGGGAAGATATTATCAACTCCGCCGCAGTGAATATCCATATACTCACCGAGATGCTTCATTGAGATGCATGAGCACTCGATATGCCAGCCCGGATAACCTACACCCCAAGGGCTGTCCCACTTTAATGCCTGGTCTTCAAACTTCGACTTGGTAAACCAGAGAACAAAGTCATTCTTATTTCTCTTATTGTCATCAACGGATACGTCATCACGAACGCCCTGCATAAGCTCATCCTCATCTACTCCCGATGAGAATACATAATACTTATCAAGCTTGCTTGTATCAAAATATACGTTACCTCCGGCTACATAAGCATATCCCTTCTCGAGAAGTACCTCTATCATATGGATAAACTCATCAATGCAATGAGTTGCCGGTTCTACGTAATCAGGCCACTTAATATTAAGTGCCGCACAGTCATTCTTAAAGGCTTCCGTATACTGTGCTGCAATCTCCATAACAGTCTTATGCTCACGCTGTGCTCCCTTAAGCATCTTATCTTCGCCTGTATCGCCGTCTGATGAGAGATGTCCTACATCGGTTATATTCATTACACGCTTAACATCATAACCCACGAATCTTAAGGTCTTCTCAAGAACATCTTCCATGATGTAAGATCTTAAGTTGCCGATATGTGCAAAATGATATACTGTAGGACCGCATGTATACATACCTACCTTGCCGTCTTCATTCGGAATGAACTTTTCAATCTTTCTTGTTAATGTATTATATAAAGTTACGTTATTTTCCATTATTATTACCTCTTTCGCTTATGTTCTGTACTATTATAATGCGCTTTTAAATGCGCGCTTTTTACGGAGCCTACGAATTACATAGACTCCAAAATACAGACTGCGTTAGCGGCAATTCCTTCACGCCTGCCCGTAAAGCCAAGCCCCTCTTCGGTTGTGGCTTTAATCGATACCTGATCTATATCAATTTTAAGTGTATCCGCTATATTCTTTCTCATCTCATCTATATAGGGGCGTAATTTCGGCTTTTCAGCAATAATCGTCGCATCAATATTACCTACCCTATATCCCTTTTCTCCTATTATATCCTTAACGCATGAAAGAAGCTTAAGACTGTCTATACCCCTATACTTTTCATCCGTATCCGGGAAGTGATACCCTATATCATAACTTGCGGCCGCACCAAGAAGCGCATCCATAATTGCATGAGTCAATACATCGGCATCGGAATGTCCGAGTAAACCAAACTCATGCTCGATTTTAACGCCACCTAAGATAAGGTCGCGTCCACTAACCAATTTATGAACATCATAACCGCTTCCGATTCGCATAATTACCTCCTACGCATACATAGAAAATTATAACAAAAACAATGGAGCAAGTAAATATATAACCCTTTGGAACATTAATAAAAAGCAACTTGATTATATCACGGTATCGTGATATAATTCAGATATAAAGTATTAAGGAGTGTTGCCAATGCCTGTTCTATCCAGATTCTACGGAATTATCATTAAGATGTACTTCCAACAAGCAGAACATAATCCACCGCATATTCATGCAATCTATAGTGAAGATACAGCTGCCATCGATATTCAAACAGGTGAAATAATGGAAGGTTTCTTACCACCCAAGGCAATCTCTATGGTCCGTGAATGGATTACTCTCAATAAAACAGAGTTATTAAATATGTGGGATAGTCAGGAGTTTAAGGCGCTTCCCCCACTTGAATAAGAAGGTGATCATATGTTTCATAAGATACGCGCAGTTAATGCGATTCAGGATTATAAGATAAGTGTTCAATTCGTCGAAGGGGTAACCAAGATTTACGACGTTGAGCTTTTGTTTGAAAAATGGCCTGCATTCAAGGCTCTTGAAGATAATAAAGAATTATTCTCCGATGTTGAGGTTGATCAAGGAGGATATGGTATATCATGGAATGATGATATTGATTTATCTTGCGACGAACTCTTTAACAACGGTGTTACTAAGAAGAGCCCGTTTGATGGTCTTATAGCCTTTACAGATGCGACCGAAATGTGGGGATTAAATGAAAGTACTCTACGCAAAGCAATTGCTTATGGCAAGCTAATAAACGGCATTGATGCCTGTAAATTCGGAAAGCAATGGGTTATATCAACCGAAGCTATGGAACGAGAATACGGCAAGCCACAATCGATTTAATTTACAACATTACTCATCCTTTTGGATGAGTAATTACAAAACAAGGCTCGGGATTTCAGAGCCTTTACTTATCATCCATAAGGATTAATCTTCTTATTATCTCCGCAGCGCGTCTTGCATGTTCCATTTCCTGCTTCTTGGCTTCTCGCTCTTTCTTACGCTCCTGCTCTTTTTTTACAAGTTCTTCACGCTTCTCATCCATCTGCACTTTATACTGCTTCTCGAAGCGCTCTCGTTCTTTCTTATTACGATTAATATCCGAATACCCACCGGGCTTTCCGATGATTCGTCGTGGAAACATCGGCTCATCGCTTTTATTCATAAGATGCTCATATGCCGCACGAATCAGCTCATAGGCTTCTTTTTTACCCGTAAGCTCATTATCAGGATGATACTTCTTGGCAAGCGCGTGGTAAGCCCTTTTAACTGCTGCCTTATCACGACCATCCTTTAATCCCAATATCTCCAATGCCTGACTATCCGTCAATACGTACATACATAATCCTCTTACATCCACAAATCGTGGTTGCCGACACTAATTATCCTGATTCACCATACGCTTTACCGTATTCATCACATATCTCGAATACACGATATAGGCCCTGTCAATAATCAATACCATAACAATGGCTATAACCAGACACAATACGATTTTAAGTGCAAGACTTAAATCCGGGAATAATCCGGGCATAAGCGCATCAAGGCCAAACAAATAGAATTCTATAGCGCCCTCTATCACCAGAGGAATAATTAAAGCCCCTGCCTTGACGCTCCATTCCAATACCGGATTAACACTATTACCGCTTCTTTTCTTTTCAAGGAAAAACTCTTCAGCCAGTACATAAGCTGCACATATTGAATAAGTAAGGCAATACGTCTTCTTCGGTGCCAGCATAAGTCCGAGCAAAAATGTTGCTGTTCCTGCACTTATTCCATATACGAGATTCGTAACCATCATTACCGTCCCGATAAAAAAGGCCGCCAACACTATAAAAAACATGGAACTCGTATTAATAACACCGCTTAGAATAAGACATACCACAGCTAATGCTGTAAACAGTCCTCCTATTGCAACTGCTTTTGCTTTTAGAAGCATGAGCAAAGATCTCCTCCCATACATTCGCAACAGGTATCGGCACACCATAACTTACAACACAAATCACAGCATCCGTCATCACCGCCGCCGCAACATCCATCATTATTATTCTGTCTGCCATAATTATTGGCATTATAGTCATACTGCTGATTATAAGCATTCTGCTGATTGTAGTTCGCCTGCTGATAATTGCCTCCGAATCCATTCTTACGCATATTCATTATCTCATCATAAGCTTCAATAACTTCTTCGTACTTCTCTACCGCAAGATCCTCTAAAGGATTATTGGTTCCTGCATAATTATCCGGATGATATTTCTTAAGAAGCGCCTTATATGCGCTTTTAATCTCATCATCGCTTGCATTCGGGGTAACACCCAAAACCTTATACGGATCCTTCATTTTTCTTTTTCTCCTTTATACCGTCAAACCTGCTCCAAACGCCTGCGTATATAATATTACGCAATATGTCACCATATAGAGTGCATGGTAATTTTTCAAAATGATACGCTGCTGCCGCCATTTCATCCTTAAGAATCTTCTCGGCTACCGCATCAAAATCACTTTCATTATATATCATTTTAAGAGGATTGTAACGATTTTTCTTAATATCCTCGACAAGATCGTCATACGCATCCATCAAGTATATAAAGCGGCCCAGATGATAACCCATCTTGCTTAAATCACCCTTATAAGGGTCATTTCCCTGCACGAACACTTCAGATAAAAGTTCTCCGAAGCAGGCTGCCGCCTTATCCGGTGTATCCTCTGTCACAGGTTCTTTCTCTATCTTATTTAATTCACCTAAGCACTTTCTGATAGTTTCTGCCTTATCTTCATGTATTCGGCTTAATTTCTTAAATTGATGCTTATACAATGCCACACCGGCATGAGCTTTTATACTCTTATCATCCATAACGTCATCTTCGAAGTGAAGATAGGAAAGAATCAGATTAATATCTGCCGCATAATCCGTGTAGATATTATGCGCTTCCTTATGCCTTTTCACGGGATTTGCGATACATCTTCTGTTCTTAAAAGAAGTCTCCGGCTCATAAAGCGAAGTAAGAAGAATTATAATAAACGTACAGTCATACGTTAACGTAATTCTCGACTTTAATCCGCCGCGCGAATCCAACGCTCTGCATAATCCGCAATAGAAACTTCTGTATGTAGCATAATCCTTAATCTTAAGTTCCGGTTTAAGTGGTTTAATATATCCAAACATAAATATCTTCTATCTTTCAGCTTCCATCGTTTTTCTATTGCCCAAACGATACGCTCGATACAATAATCTTAATCATCTTTTGCCTGCAAACGGACATCTATTACCGATGCACTGATTATTCTTGGCAGAATGGCCGCATATAACCTTTCTCTTCTCCATCTTGATTCCAAAGTTTTCTTCCACAAAATCAATTGCGGAAAGTATCGAAAGATAAGAATCTCTCTTGCAGCATCTTGGGCCGCCGATATCGGCTATCGCATTAAGCGATTTTGCGGTCATCTTATGAGATAACGAAAACGGCTCGTTTGTAAGTGGTGTAGAACCCGATATTATGGACACAAACATACCCGAACTAATTCCCGCGCCACATGCTCCCCAGAAGCCGCAAGCTCCGCCCGGAACGCTTTTACCGCGATTCATCATCTCATTAAGCACTTTGCTTAAGTCAATATCGCCTCCTGCATTCTTATATGCGGTTAAAAGCGCGGAACCCACCATTACATGATGCTCCGGGCCATGCATATGACAGAACGGCATAGCCATCATCTTTTCCATAATCTCAATCGGATCCTTTGATGTCTCACTAAGACATAAGCCTATTATCATATCAAGACCCGCGGTATGGCACTCATTACATACATAATGCCCGTTTTCGCATCTTGTTTTGCTTAATTCTTTCTTATGACAGATTTCGCACTCCATCATTTCATCTTCTTCAAGATATATGAGCTTTTCCCCACATATAAGACATTCGTCCTTCATCTTAAACCCCTTTCCATAACTCTAATATTCATTAATCTTCTCTGCTTTCTCTTTTTCTTCAATAGCGGAAACTCTGTCCGTTAATGTCGGATGTGAATACTGAAGTTTTACGATTATCGGATCCGGGCTAAGGTTTGAGTAATTACCCCTTGCCAATACTTTAAGTGCACTGATAAGTGCAGGACCATAACCTTCTTTCACCGCCTGTGCATCTGCTCTATACTCCGCTACTCTTGATCTGTATGACATAAACATTCCAAGTAACGGTGCTATAATCGCAAACTCAACACTTAATATCAAAATAATCGCAAATCCGTAGTTAATTCCCGTAAATCCAACTGCATCATATCGAAATCAATATATTCACCATTTAACTTAAAAAAGGCGGGCAAAGTACCGGTTTTCTTAAATCCGTACTTCTCATACAAATGGATTGCATTCTTGTTATCACTTCTCGTCTCGAGATTTAAAATCTCAATATCGTGTTCCTTGGCAAATTCAACGCACTTTTCTATAAGAGCGCTGCCGATACCCATATTCCAATAATCTTTTCTGACGGTAATACCGAATTCCGCGCGATGTGCCATTCTTCTTGTCTTACCCGTAATGCCTGCATCTCCGATTACTTCACCGTCTTTATAAGCTATAAATATAACTGACTTCGGATTATCAATAAGATTTTCCAAAAATACACGCTCATCTTCAATGCTTACAGGAAATTCTCCCGCGCCAAACGTAAGATTATCCGATTCTCCGCCAACTATATTAAGATATTCAATAAGTCTCTTTGCATCGTTAGGAGTTGCTTTTCTAATTACATATTCCATATAATTTATACCTTCTTATATATTCCGACAAATATCGGCAACTTGGTCTCGGTATCCATAATGGCATAGATGAACGGTCTATCAAGTATTACAATTCTTTGTTTCATCATCGGTGCGCATCCACACATCACCATTCCCATGGTAACGGCTGCAGCCCTTGTACCGTGCCTATCTACTTCTATATGTGCTTTATGGATAATGGAATCGAGCCTTAGCCATTCGGTCGACATCGGTGAAAAATCCGCTGCCGGTGTAAATACCTTACTTATTCCGAGTTCTTTGCAAATATCGGTCAAATCGGTACCAAAATCATACTTATATTCCGGCATTGTAACCGTAACCTTCTCATCTTCAGCATTCTTAAAAAGCTCTGAGAAGTCGATTCTTTCTATTATCTCATCCATATTCTTACCTTCATCCGGGAGAATAGCCATAAAAGCATACTTTTCGTCTTTGTACGGCTTAATAAATCCGGTAAAATCCTTATCTTCTATCCATCCGTACTCGGAACTGTGAAGCATATCAACATTTACCATACTTCCGTCCTCGTTATGGAATTCTTCCTCGTATATATCTTTTTCTTCGTAAAGATCTTCCCACTCGGCCTCAAATGCAACCGCATTCATAAGACATGCAACAACATCATCCAATGAATCACCTACGGCATTCTTAATCATTCCGCGGGTCTTTTCTTCAACCCACTCATTAACGTCTCTTGCCATATCCACTGTAGCAAAAACTTTGCCGTCATAGACCTTGGCAAGTCTTTCTTTGTAATCCGTCAAAACCGAGTCCTTGAATTCTTCCTTAACACATACCGCATTAGAAGACATAAGAGAGTCTGACCTATTAGAGTCTTCATGTATCTTACTTAAGATATCCCTTATATCTTCAAAAGATATCTTATCTCCGAGAACTTTTATAACTTCTTCCCTTGTATCACTTCCGACTGATTCTGCCAGGATTCCAAGTAGCATGATTACAGACATAGGGGAAATAATAATGTTCTTTCCTTTATTGCCTGAATTAAGCCTATTTAAAAGTTCCCTCGTTATTCTTCCATATTCTTTTTCATAATCCTTGATTTCCATAACTTTTCCACCTTACATCAGTCTTATATAATCTTATGCTCTTCATCCATCACTACGATTCTCGCATCGATTCCATTAATAAGAAGCTCATCATGTGTCGATACGATTATCGTTTTTCCACTGCCATGCAGCATTTTCAATAATTCAATTATACTATCTTTTGACGCTCTATCAAGTCCTGAAAGCGGCTCGTCTAAGATAAGGACATCGGGATCAACCGCAAGTATTGATGCTATTGCGACCTTCTTCTTCTCACCACCGCTTAAATGATAGGGCACTCTTTCCTTAAGTTGCGTTATATTAAGCAATGTAAGACAGTCTGTTACACGCTTTTTTACCTCTTCGTCACATAACCCCATCTGCATCGGACCAAATGCCACTTCATCAAATACATTGCCACAGAATAACTGCACTTCCGAATTCTGGAATATATATCCAACCTTCTTATGAAAAAGCTTTGCAGCCTTTTTATCATTCAGGTATCTATTGTTAATCGCAATTCCTTCAAAGTTGTACTCGCCATACTCCGGATAGATTAATCCCGTCATTATATTAAGTAAAGTCGATTTTCCACATCCGTTAGGTCCCGTTATCATAACGATCTCGCCCTTCTCAACACTTAGCGAGGCGTGCCTTAAGGCAATTATATCTCCATACGAAAAACAAATGTCCTTTAATTCTATATAGCTCATACTAACCTCTCAAAATAAATAAATAACGCGATAACCGCAATTAAAACCGATAAATATACCGCATCCGTCAATGTAAAGCGCTTTTTTCTTAACCGCCTGTACTCGCCGGTAAAACCTCTAAGCATCATTGCATTATATGTAACATCACTTGATTCCTTCGTCTTAATAAATAGCGTACCGAGTATTCCTTCAAGCGCTTCGCTTTTATTCCTGTTATGCCCTATCTGCCGCATATTCAATGCGCTCAACATATTATATGCAATATCTCCAAGCCAGATTATATTCTTAAGCGTTATTTCCAGTATAAATATGAAAATATCAGGCACAAAAAAAGTCTTTAACGCATCCGTTATATAATTCCAGGGGATGGTAACTGCAAAGACATTAACCATGGAAGCTGAGATAAATACCTTAAGGCTTATAAATATCATACTCTTCGGTGAACCCATGAATGCCGAAGGTATAAGCATAAGTACCGAGAAAAGTGCGGCAGATATACCGGGTGCAAGGACTTGTACCGCGACCTTACCCGGTACAAAGATCAGACGAACAAGTAAAACTGCGAGCATTATATATACGAAAAACATATTCTTTGAAAGTGATATTAAAAGAATAAAAACAAACATAACAAAAAGACGCACAGCAGCGTTACCTCTAAAGGTCACGCCGCCATGCATTCTTAATCGTGATAACATAGACAATAGCTTTATAATACTCTTTTTTACATAACTATCGCTATCTTTTTCCGGTATATAGTTATCGGATTGAAGCATCCACTCCGGAAGTCTGCTCATATTAATCCTCTGCGTACTTTTTCTTATCATGCATAAATGCTGCGATTACCCTGAATAAAATTATCACTATCGCTACACCTATTATAGCAGAAAGAATATAAGCTGCAACATCCGGCAAATTGCCAATCGCATAATCAGGCATAATTGTTGACATTTCAAAGCCTGTTTCCATTCCCGCAGGCGTATATCCTATCATCTCAAGGAATTCTTCAACTCCCCACTCACCCCATGCAGTACCTTCTGCAAGAAGTCCGATCGGAGTAAGTATCATCAAAACTGCAAGCACGATAAATGCCGGTTTTGTGATCTTTTCTGTCTTATCAACCTTATAATCAGGCGCATTCTTAAGTACAAATGCATAGATAACTGTTGTAAACAAAACCTCGGCAAGACCGAATATAGTAAGATGTCCTATCATCATTGCAGGGATTGCGGTTGTCAGTCCGTAAGGACAATAAAGCGGCTGACCTGCTGCATCATTAAACAAAAGCGGCTGGATACCGAATTCAATTGCTGCTGCGAGTGCAGCTGCATTGATTCCAACATAACTTCCGACAGCTGCGCCAATAAGCTCGCCCTTCTTACCTTCTACCCTATTGGCGATAAGCTTGTAAATCGCGAAACCTACAAATGGTAAAATGAATGCCATATTAAAGCAGTTAGCGCCAAGAGCCAGGATTCCTCCATCACCGAACAAAAGCGCTTGTATCAGTAATACAATAGACATCGCAAGGCAGGCAGCCTCCGGTCCAAGTAAAAGTGCGATCAATGTTCCGCCCACAGCATGCCCGGTCGTACCTCCCGGAAGCGGAATATTAAACATCATACCTACAAAGGAAAATGCTGCACCAAGACCTATTAAAGGCATCTTCTCCTTTGGTATATTTAATGCTACTTTCTTAATTGATTTTGCCCATACGGGTACCATTGCAGCCCCCATAACTGCGCATGTTGCCGGGGATAAATAATTCTCAGGAATATGCATGTTATAACCTCCAAGTAATAAAATAAGGGTACAGACTTTCATCAGAAAGTCTGCACCCCTTCATAAAGTGCAATAATCCAAAATAAAACCAAAAATATCAAACGCTATTCTTAGCGCAATGCCGAATTTCATACCCGACATAGCAATTATATCGAATATGACCGTATGCGTCAAGGCTTAAACTTAATCATTCATTGCCTCAGTAAGCTTATCTACTGCTTCTTCGATGAGCTTTTTAAGATTGGTTCCTGAAACGCCGATAACACAGTTATTACAGCTATTCACCGGAATAAAAAATTTCTTTGCATGGCTGCTTCCGACAGCAACTGCCATTTTCTCTGTTATCTCTCCATACATCGAATTTGCAATTGCTATTCCTATCGGACCGATTATATAATCCGCATCCGTGCTGCAATACACTGCAGAATTCTCACCTGTTGCAGCATGATCCGCGCCGCTTTTAAGCATCGCTTCCATCGCAATCGAATTGGTACCGACCCCGATAATCTCAACTTCTATCTCGCGCTTTTTTACCTCTGCAATTACCTTACTTCCGATTCCACCGCCCTGTGCGTCTATTACCAGTAATTTTTTCATTTAACCCCCACCTGTCTATCCTTCTTAACTCTAAGTCTCCGGAGCATCTCCTTTTGTTCGGGAGAAATTCTGTAACTTTCGATTGCTTTCTGTATCGTCTTATTATGAGTCCACGGGTCAAGCTTACATCCTTCAATAAAAGGAAATACTGCATCGTACTGTTTTGCAAGTGCCGTCGCGAAATACCAGGCAATCATCATATTAATATAATACTCATCCGACTTGACTTTCGCAACCATCTCCGGATACTGACCATCAAAATCTTCATCAAGAAAATGCTCCATAAGCATCCCGATTGCGAATCGAACCGTGTATGTCTTATCCGAATTGATCCATTTTTCTATATGTGATAAAAGTTCTATTTTATGCTTCTTGAATACCTTAGGTGACATCTGATCACAGGTTGCCCAGTTATCTACGTACGGAAGAAATGCATCAACCGCAGTTACACAAGCGGTATAATCTTTCATTTCCGAAAGAATAAACGCATGAAGCTGATTCTCATCGAAGTATGAATGCGGAAGGCTATTAATAAATGTCTTAAGGTCATCGGATTTAGATACGTCTTTAACGAGAGCCTTGGCGTATTTTCTAAGTTCAGGGGTACGTATACCGATAAAATAATCCTTACTGACATTAGGAATGAGCTTGGATTGGAAGTCACGGTATTCTATGTCCTGTAATTTAAATAACTCGTCTCTTATCTGCTCTTTCATATTTCTATTCTCTCTCACTTCCTACGTACTATATTATACATTTTTAATACTAATACGTATAGCAAAATCTAAATGACTACGGTATAGAATAAAAAAGCACAAAATGACCCGTAGTTAGCGGGTGAGCGGGGGATTTGATTCTCCGCTTCGCTCCGGTCGGCGCAAAGCCGCTCAAGCGTGCGAGAGGGGGATTTGATTCTCCGCTTCGCTCCGGTCGGCGCAAAGCCGAGGTCCCCCGGACCTCGTGCGCCCCTCGCACCGCTGCGCGGTGCGAAATCAAATCCACCTCGAGTTAGTAAAAAATAAGGAGCGGACTAAAGTCCACTCCTTATTTTTTAGTAGCGAGAGGGGGATTTGAACCCTCGACACCGCGGGTATGAACCGCGTGCTCTAGCCAACTGAGCTATCTCGCCAAAGTCAAGCGGGTCTTTCGCGACCCGCTTTGCTAGTATAACATTATATAACGTATTCCGTCAAGTAAAAAATACTATTTATTTGAAATATTTTACACCGGATTCAAATATCTGCATATCCTGGTTTCCGTAGATGTTAATTGCCACATAATCGCCTCTTCTTTCAGCATGTGCCATCTTACCGAATACTCTTCCGTCAGGGGATGTGATTCCTTCGATTGCCATATATGAACCGTTGATATTCCACTCTTCATCCATGGATGCGTTTCCGTTAATATCTACGTACTGTGTAGCTACCTGTCCGTTAGCGATTAACTTATCAAGCCATTCTCTGTTGGCTACGAATCTTCCTTCTCCGTGTGATGCAGGAATTGCATATACTTCTCCGAGCTTTGCGTTCTGTAACCACGGCGACTTATTGGATACAACCTTCGTGTATACAACCTTGGAGATATGACGTCCAATCGTATTATATGTAAGTGTCGGTGAATCTTCCTTCTGAGTCATTACTTCGCCGTAAGGTACAAGTCCTAACTTTATAAGTGCCTGGAATCCGTTACAGATTCCAAGTGCCAATCCGTCGCGCTCTTTTATAAGCTTATTTAACTCTTCCTTAAGTACTTCATTTCTGAAAGCCGTTGCGAAGAACTTTGCTGATCCGTCAGGTTCATCTCCTGCGGAGAATCCGCCCGGGAACATAACTATCTGCGCATTTGCTATCTCTTTCTTATATACTTCAACCGATTCTCTGATCTCTTCTTCAGTCTGATTCAAGAATACCTTGGTTGTAACCGTTGCACCCGCACGCTCAAAGGCCTTAGCGGAATCGTACTCACAGTTGGTACCCGGGAATACAGGTATAAATACATGTGGCTTAGCCACCTTATTCTTGCATACGTATACATTCTTCTCTTCATAAAGCTTAGTCGGAACAGGTTCGGTACCTTCAACCGCCTTTTCAGGAAATACCTTAATTAAAGGCTTTCTCCAAGCAGCGATTGCCTCATCCATAGGAATACTCATATCCTCGTAGAAGAAATCCTGCTCCTCGCATGTCTCGCCGACATGAACTGCCATTCCGGATTCAAGTATCTCATCAAGATACTCACCGGAAACTTCTGCGATTATGTTACCGTATCCCGGTCCGAATACGGTCTCGCGTGCTACTTCTTCATAGATATCTGCACCAATCTTATTACCGAATCCCATCTTGGATACTGCTGCCGCAATACCGTGTGCATCAATTGCATAAGCAGCCTTAATCTTACCTTCGCATACAAGCTTATGGAAGTAATCATATACTTTCATAACCTGCTCATAGCAAGGAAGGTCATATTCATCCTTCTTAATGCGGAAGAGCATTAATGCGTCGCCTGCAGCCTTAAATTCAGGGCTTACTATATTCTTCTCGCTTCCAACTGCTACCGCAAAGGAAATAAGTGTAGGCGGAACATCTATATCGTTAAAAGTTCCCGACATAGAGTCCTTACCGCCGATAGACGGTAACTTATAGCCCATCTGTGCATTAAACGCACCAAGAAGTGCTGATACAGGCTCTGAATATCTCTCCGGTTCGCCCGTCATTCTCTTAAAGTACTCCTGGAAGGAGAATCTTATCTTACTGTAATCTCCGCCCGTTGCGACAATTTTTGCAATTGAATCTGTTATCGCATAGATTGCACCGTGATATGGGCTCCAAGATGAAATATAAGGGTCAAAACCATAGCTCATCATGGTTACCGTATCAGTCTTGCCCTTAAGAAGCGGAAGGTGTGCAACCATAGACTGTGTCTCTGTTAACTGATACTTACCACCGTAAGGCATAAGTACGGTACCTGCTCCGATTGAGGAATCGAATCTCTCAACAAGGCCCTTCTGTGAGCACTCATTTAAATCGGATAAGGTCTTAAGCCAAGTCTCTCTGACATCTCCGTCATATGAAACCTTAAAATAATTCTTCTTCTCATCAGGCATATCTACTACAACGTCAGTCTCCTGATGAGCACCGTTGGTATCAAGGAATGCTCTTGATAAATCAACGATCTTCTTGCCTCTCCACTTAAGTACAAGGCGAGGCTCCTTGGTTACTACAGCAACTACAGTTGCTTCAAGGTTCTCTTCTGCTGCATATCCCATAAATGTATCTACATCCTTAGGATCGATAACTACAGCCATACGCTCCTGAGATTCCGAAATTGCAAGTTCCGTACCGTCAAGTCCCGCATACTTCTTCGGAACCTTATCAAGTTCTACTTCAAGACCTGCTGCAAGCTCACCTATCGCAACGGATACGCCGCCCGCACCAAAGTCATTACATTTCTTAATTAAAGATGCAACTTCTTCTCTTCTGAAAAGACGCTGAATCTTACGCTCTGTAGGCGCATTACCCTTCTGAACCTCAGCTCCGCAAGTGGATAAAGATTCCGAAGTATGAATCTTGGATGATCCGGTTGCACCGCCACAGCCGTCACGTCCTGTCTTACCACCGAGTAATACAATTATATCGCCCGGATCCGAATTAAGACGCTTAACGCATCTTCTCGGAGATGCACCCATAACGGCACCAACCTCCATACGTTTTGCAACGTAATTAGGATGGTAAATTTCCTTAACGTAACCTGTGGCAAGACCTATCTGGTTACCGTAAGAACTGTATCCGTGTGCAGCACTTGTTACAATCTTACGCTGAGGAAGCTTGCCTTCCAATGTATCGGATACAGGAACCGTAGGATCTGCAGCACCTGTAATACGCATAGCCTGGTATACATAGGAACGTCCCGAAAGCGGGTCTCTTATAGCACCGCCAAGACATGTAGCAGCACCACCAAAAGGCTCTATCTCTGTAGGATGGTTATGTGTCTCGTTCTTAAATGACACAAGCCACTCTTCTTCCTCACCGTCTACCTTAACAGGAACAACGATGGAACATGCATTAATCTCGTCTGACTCTTCCTGGTCATTTAAGAATCCATCTTTCTTGAGCTTTTTCATAGCCATTAAAGCTATATCCATAAGACAGACATACTTATCGTCTCTGCCTTTATAAAGTTCGCTCATTGTGTCCTTATACGCATCAAATGAAGCCTTAATAGGCTTATTGTAGAAGCCGTCCTTAAAGCTTACATTCTTAAGTTCGGTCGAAAACGTCGTATGACGGCAGTGATCCGACCAGTATGTATCGAGAACCCTGATCTCTGTCATGGTAGGATCGCGGTGTTCCTCGTTTTTATAATAATTCTGAATATGAAGGAAATCTTTGTATGTCATGGCAAGGGATAAGGAATCGTAAAGTTCCTTAAGCTTATCGTCTGACATATCAGCAAAGCCCGTAAATACAATAACATCATCAGGCTCATCATAATTGCTGATAAGTGTTGAAGGTTTATCAAGTGAAGTCTCACGGCTGTCGACAGGGTTAATACAATGCGCTTTTATCGCATTCTTATCCTTATCCGTAAGCTTGCCGTAGATCATATATGTAACGGCCGTCTTAATAACAGGCTCTTCCTTCTCGTCAAGGAACTTAACACACTGCTCTGCGGAATCGGCTCTCTGGTCGTACTGTCCCGGCAAGTACTCAACCGAGAATACGAAAGCGCCGTCGGTATCAAGGTTCTCCTCGATAACCGTATCTACAGGCGGCTCAGAAAATACTGTCTTAATCGCTTTTTCATAAGTCTTATCACTTATGTTCTCGACATCGTATCTGATAAGAACACGCACTCTGTCTACAGAATTGATAAGCAAATAGCTCTTGATCTCGGATAAAAGCTCTGACGCCATAACCGCATATTCAGGCTTTTTCTCCACATAAAGTCTTCTTACACTCATAGATTTCCTCCGAATGAATCAATATACATTTGTAAACCCACTGACAATTTTAACACGATTGTATTGATTAGTCACCTTTATCATGAATAAAATTTTCGAATTTTATCAGATACACTGTCAATTGTGACAACCTCATAGTTATCCCATTCCCTCGGTAAAAGTGCCTTATTGTCACTTTGTAAAAAGCGCTCATCGAGAAGAAGAATAACCCCCTTATCTTCCGCGGTTCTAATTACTCTTCCGCCTGCCTGCAAGACTTTATTAAGACCCGGGAATCTGTAGGAATAATCAAATCCCGACTTACCGTTATCATCATAATAAGTCTTTAAAACTTCTCGTTCATGGCTCGTCTTAGGGAAGCCTGTTCCTACTATGATTGCGCCAATAAGCCTGTCTCCCGTAAGGTCGATTCCTTCGGAGAATACTCCTCCGAGAACCGCAAATCCTATTAGGCTACTGTCCTCTCCAAAGTTCTGCAGGAATGCTTCACGGCTTTCTTCATCCATATCCATGGTCTGTAAGATAAGGAAATCTTCATTTTCACGCCATTCTTCTTTAACCTCATCATAGACATCAAGCATCATCTTATATGAAGGGAAGAATACCATATAGTTACCCGGATGCGCCTCATATGCTTTTTCAACATATTCAGCTATTCTTCTGTATTCCGCCTTATTACGTCTTGTATACTTACTGCTTACATCCGACGCAATCAAAACTTTCTTCTTTTCGTTATCAAAAGAGGTCTTCGCATAGATAGCATAAGGCTCTTTTTCTTCCGTCAGCATATGCTTATAGTAGTTAATAGGAAGCAGCGTTGCAGAGAAAAATATATTGGATCGGGCCGCATTTTCCTTTGCCTGTAAAACTCTCGCAGTTTCAATACAAGACAAATTAACTACAAAATCCCCGTTCTCATCATGCTCTGCATAGCAAATGTAATCATCGCTTGCAATTTCAAGCATATTGACAAAATGACGGATTCTTAATGAGAAATCATCCCATGCTTCTCCGCCCCTGTACCTTTTATTAATCTCGTACATACGCATAATTGCATTGTTAAGTCTATGTATTCCAAGACTTAACTGTGAATAAGACTCAAGTATCTTATATTCTTCGCAGTTTCTTTTTAACGAAAGCAGAATCTTATTAAGATTGTCAAGTTCACGCGCCACAAGAGGCATATTCTCCGATACCATAAAATGCTTCATTCTAAGCACTTCTTCCTTGTTGATTGTCGCGGAATACATCTTTCTACCGCGGTCTACCATATTATGAGCCTCATCCACAAGGAATATGTAACTATCAGGAATTCCCTCTTCGAAAAAGCGCCTTAAATATACGTTAGGATCGAATACATAGTTATAGTCGCAGATAATTGCATCGCACCAAAGCGATACATCAAGTGAAAACTCAAAAGGACACAGCTCGTGCTCTCTTGCAAATTCAACAATTCTCTCCCTGTCATATATTCCCGGGCTTTGTATGAATTCAAAGGTTGCATCGTTAACCCTGTCATAGTAACCCTTAGCATATGGGCATTCCACAGGATTACACTCTCTTTTTTCAAGAAAGCAAACCTTATCCTTGGCGGTTATCGTAAGCACCCTTATCGTAAGTCCGTTATCTATAAGCTTCTTAAAGCAATCAAGTGCAGCTTGTCTTACAATAGTCTTGGATGTAAGATAAAAAATCTTCTCCGCAAGCTTGGCGGACAGAGCTTTTACCGAAGGATATACAGTACTTATCGTCTTTCCGACGCCTGTAGGTGCCTCGATAAAGAGGTTCTTCTTTCTTAATATTGAAACATATACATTCTTAACAAGTTCTTCCTGACCGTCTCGATAAGGAAACGGAAACTGTAATTTAAGTCCCGTATCAGTAAGTTCCCTTCCTGCTGCCAGTTCAAACTCAATCCACTTTGTGTATTCATGATAGAGATTATCAAACCACTCGGTAAGTTCCTCGAAGGTATACTCATACTCAAAATACTTGGTTTCATAGGTATCAAGATCGGCATAGGTCATTCTCACACCCATCTTGTCGTAGTTCTCCTGCCTTGAAAGCATATAGGCATAGCACATGGCCTGGGCAAGATGAACAGGAACCGGCTCAGAAAGCTCACTTATGCTCATATATACGCCTTTAATCTCGTCTATATAATTTACATCGCCTATCTTAAATACGCCGTCTGCGCGTCCCTCGATAAGAAAATCGTACTTATCTTCAAAAAGGCATAATTTTAAGGCAACCTCGGCGCTGTACCCATCTCCCATGCTCTTCTGAATCTTACGGTGCAACTTCGCGCCTTCAAGCATGGCATCAACTTCGCCAAGATTACCTCTTCTGTTATCAATATCACCGCTCCTTAATATGAATTCCACAAAGGAGCGGACCGATATCCTGTATATTAATCTGTCTTCATTATCTGCTTTAATTATCATTTGCCGGCTCTTTCATCAAGCTCTTCGTCATCCTGCTGTGCAAACGGGTTAGGGATTTCCTTCCATACGTTCTCTCTTCCCTTCTTAAGAAGAAGCTTAATTGTATCTTTTACGATTTTCTTCTTATCTTCATCAAGATGGGAAGCTTCCTTCAATACGGCATAAGCCTTCTTTAAAGGCTCATTCTTTGCATCCGTAAAGGTCTCAAGGCCCTGCTCTTCAACAAGATCGAATAACGTGTCGACTGCTGTCTGAAACTTATCTTCAGGCATGTTTCTAAGCCAGTCGGATATTATCTTATTAACCGTCCGGCTTGATTTAGATGTATCTTCAAGATATATGAAGTGACGTCCCAGAACTTCCCAGGTAAAAGCATTATGCGCGGATGTTCCCGAAGCAACACTTCTTACTACGGTATAGCTTTCTTCATGCTCAAGAAGCATACCGATTATAGAATCTTCAGGTACAATTGTTCTTACCTTAGGCACAATATCCTTATAATTCTCGGTCTCAATGAATTCTTTTCTAAAGCCCGGACCGTCATTATTGTATACTCTTATAATTCTGTTCTTAATTCTTTTCCCCGACTGTGTCGCCGCATATACTGCCAAATTACCGCCCTTAGAATGTCCACCTATAAAGATTCTCTTTCTGCCGTGCTCTTTTGCCACTTTAGTAAGATAATTATAAGCATCAACCTGTGACGGAATATGAGATGCGACACCTAAGTATAGGTCTTCCTTCCATCCCACAACGGAATCGTCAGTACCACGATATGCCACATATATAGCATCAGTTCCTATATCAATGGTTAAAGCAGCAAACTGCTTACCGCCTTCATCACTTGTCTGCGATACATAGTCCGACAATATACAATCCTGAAATCTTTTTGCTTTTGCCATCTCAAAAAGAATTTCCGCACCACGGCGCTTTGAATTAGGCATCTTATGTACTTCTTCAAGAGAATGAATTGTATAAAACTTGTCCGCCGCCTCAAAAAGTGTCATAGAAGGCTTATAATACTTATCCCCGTACTTCTTTGAAGGTGTAAGTATTCCCTCAAATTCAGCATAAGAAAGTACAGAAAAAATAAGATTATCAACCTCGTTAAACTGCGATTTTCTGAATGTAAGGTCGCCTCTCCAATTGATATAAGAAAAGATATCAGACATTACTTAACCTTCTTCCTCAACCCCGGTCATATCAAGTATAAGGCCCAAAGCGTTACCCGATTCCTTAACAAAGCCTTCAGATGATTCCGGTGAAAATACCGCAACAACTGTTTTTAATATTAACTGTATATCAAGAAGAATCGAGAATTTCTCGATATATATCATATCCATAATAAGCTTATCTCTCGGTGTCGTATTATACTTACCCGCAATCTGAGCGTATCCCGTAAGGCCTGCCTTAACACGGAGTCTGTAAGCAAATTCCGGTAATTCTTCGGTATATTTCTCGACATTTTTAACCATCTCCGGACGCGGTCCGACAAATGACATGTCACCCTTAAGCACGTTATATACCTGCGGAATCTCGTCAATTCTTGTGCGTCTTAAGAACTTACCGATCTTGGTTATTCTGTCATCATTAACTGTTGCGGAATGAGAATTATCATTCTCCTTCATTGTTCTTAACTTGTATACGTTAAAAATCCTTCCGTTAATGGTAGCACGCGCCTGCTTATAGATAATACTTCCGCCGTCTTCCGCTTTAATTAAAATAACCGCTATAAGAAGAATAGGACTTGTAAGTATAAGCGTTATAACGGAAATAAAGATATCAAATACTCTTTTTACTATTCTTTGCTCAAATGTAAAAGTTCTTCCGAGATAGTTAATCATTACCGCATCATCTATCTGATAATCGGTAGAATTCATCTGCATGATATCTTCTATCTCAGGTGTCATATATACGTTCTTCTGACACTTATAAGCAAAATGCAATATTGCGGCACGGTCACCCGCAGGAACCTCAGATATAAAAATCGCGTCGCATTCCTTAATAAGCGCTTTTATATCAGGATTCTTATAATGAACCGCTTTGGTTATCTTATACTGCTTCTTATACTTAGATACAGCCTTAACTACCTGGTCAAGGTGTTCCTGTGTGGATGTAACAACTATACAGTTTTCAGGTTCATGAACTCTGAAGAATATATCGTTACCCGCATAAGTGAATACAGCAATAATCAAAAACTGGACGACTATAACAACAAGTAAAAGGTCGATTCTTCTTAATGCAAAATGCTTAATCGTATTAAGGTTAACCCTCATGATCATTACCTGAAGGTATGCGATAATATCCGTAAGCACCGTTGCAAGAAATATCGAGAATAGAATCGGCTTACTCTTACGGCGGCCTACATCGAACCCGCCGTAAGTCTTAACGAACATGAATTCAAGAACCGCACAGGTAACGCAGACGATACCCATAGTACGGGATACCTGCGTAAGACCCGGGTTATCAAATCCAAGTACGTATACAAACGTTGCCAGGAGAGATACATATAACACTACTTTTGTAATAAACCAAGCCGAAGCTTCGAATTTATGATATCTCTTAGTCAACCCAACCCCTCCTAAATATTAAAGTGCTGCCATTTCCTTCATCATTCTTACAATTGAATATCCGTAATCAGCAGAAACTGCCCAGCCTTTTCCGTACGGATTCTCTCCTATGCCGAGCCATTCGATATATGGAGCGGTACCCGCAATACCCATATAGAATCTAGGATCGACATTTTCATTTACAAACTCAGGATTTGCACATGCATATAACTTAAGATGCTGTACCTGAGCTCTTATACCTATTCTTACATTAGGGAATACACAACCCGGCTCTCCGCCGCCTGTAGCGCCTAAACCGCCAAAGTTACACTGGGTAGGCTGTACGTCTCCACCAAACTGTAAGAAACCGGTCTCTTTAAATATCTGGCACGCAAGCATATCAGCTCTTACGCCTTCTGTTTCCGCTTCTTCGATAATTATCTGTACGAACTTTTCTATAGTATCTACGTTACCGAATTCTTCAGTTGCGTATGTATCAGGGAACGGCTTACCTGAGTTATTAAAGTACTTAATCATCTGCTCCATTGTGGCAACAGACTTGCCCATAATAGGTGTAAGCTGCTCTTCATCAGGCTTAACAACAATTACATCTACAGATATCGCATCAGAGAATGAACCGTACTGTGTAACGGAATTCTGATATCCCAATGCTCTTATCATGTAATGATACTTCTCAACTTCCGTTGCTGTCGTATCTTCATAATAGTTAAGTCCGTTTAAAAGCACAAGCTTCTGGTATGTACCGCCCTCAGCTTTTCGATATATCTCGTATCTGTCAGCGCCTTCAACAGGTGCCCAGTTAAGTGTTACAACATGAGTCGTTTCATTGTACGATACATTAACTTCAGGAACTTTTTCAAGAAGATGTACGGCATATCCATAGCTGTAACCCGAAGTATACTTACCGTCAGTAACCTGAATTCTGTAATCGTATGTCTCTCCAAGCTTTAAGTTGCTGTCTACGTAAAGAGAAGTTCCCGGCTTAAATGTCTTAAGAAGTGTATACTTCTTCTCGCCTGATTTCTTTCTGTATAAGGAGTACTTTGTTGCACCTTCAACCTCAATCCAAGTAATTCTTATGCTTGAAGAATTAAGTCCTCTTATCGTACAGGTTGCAACGGTACTTATTCTGTATGATGAGTAACTACTCTTACTTACCTGATGTCCGTTAGCCTGAATTGCCTTGATTGTATAGTAATAAAGATGATCCTTAGCTGCAGTTTCATCAGTATATTTTAAGGTCTCATTTCCTTCAATGGTTGCAATAAGATTAAACGATCCGCTCTTACCGGTCTCCGAACGATAAATCTCATAACCGGTACTTGCGCTTATCTTGGTCCATGCAAGATTAACTCCGCCCGATGCTCTCATTGTTGCACCGGTAAGTGTCGGTACATAAAGAGTCTCACATGTTACCGTTATAGAATCCGCATCAACCTTATTACCATTAACCTTGTTGTATGTAACAAGCTTATAATCATAAACCGTACCTGCCGCAAGTCCCGAATCCTTGTAGATTCCCGCTGACTTTGCAATTGTTGCAACCAAGCTGTAATTAGAAGCGGAATGCTTCTTTCTGTATATCTTAATTCCGTCGTACATAGCGCTTGTAGGCCATGTCATCTCAATTTCTTTTGAACTTACCGCATATAATCCCGTAAGTCCAACACCGCTCATTGCAAGTTCAGACATACCGGTTGCACCGATAACTTCATTCTTGTTGAAAAGCGCTCTTACATAGTAGAAGTACGTCGAATTCTCTTCTACTTCCAATGTATCGGAATAAGAAGTAACCGCTCCGACAACATCAAGTAAACCAAACTCTTCATTAATATCCTTTGCGCGATAGATTTCGTAACCTGATGCACCGGTAACTTCACTCCACTCAATCTCGATCGAGCCTTTTTCCTTATTGGCTTTACACTTGGTAACCTTAGGTGCCGCAACAAGCTTGTTGGCTATATGAGACGTCTCTGTGGATACGATGTCATACTTGGTTCCTTCTGCCGTATCTGTTCTATATCCTATTACTCTGTAGCAATATGTCGTATTAAGTTTAAGATTCTCATCAAGATAAGTATCTTCCGCATTGGTTGCATTTCCTATATAGGTAAATTCACCCTTATATCCGTCTCTTCTGTAGATTCTATATCCGTCTACGTTATCTGTCTTAACCCAGGCAACCGTCATTGAGTTATCCGAAGCCTGAACTACAGCCTTTATCGGAATCGAAGACATTACATAATCACTCATTGATGAATAACCGGTCTTACTTCCTTCATTGGTAAAAGCTCTTACATAGTATAGGTATACATGACCTTTTGAAGCTGTAATATCCGTATATGTTGTTACACTGCCGGATGATACCGTTGCAAGCTTCTCATGTGCATCACCAGCGTGTTCTACTCTGTATATCTGATAACCCTGTGCACCGTCAATCTTATTCCATGCAAGAACGATTGAACCTGACACAAGGTAACACTGTGCCTTGGAAATGACAGGTGTATCAAGAGCGTTACCGCTTTCAATGTAAGCTCCCTTTGAAAGAATGGTCTCCCCGCCAACCTTAATATAAGCACATACCATGTAATAGTACTTAATGCCCGGGGTAATGCTCTTATCTATGTACTGAGGAAGCCAGGATGCAGCTCTTGACTCAAGAAGCTTATATTCGCTTTCTCCCTCTGCTTTTCTGTATACATTGTAGCCTTCAACACCGGACATCGGAATCCAGCCTATCTGAATTTCTGTTGAAGACATATATCTTATATATTCGAACTCTGTTCCGAGCATCTTGGCATTGCTCATACCCGAATACTCAACAGTACCGTTATTTGTTACATAAGACTGAACCTTATACGCATACGTCTTATTAGGATCTGCTGTCGTATCAACATAATATGTATCTGTCGTTCTTCCGATTTCAACAAATTGAGTATCCCCCATGGATGCTCTGTAGATAATATAACCTTCCATCGATACAGCGCCGGAATATGTGATGCTTAAAGTTCCGTCGGAAGCCTTAAGCACATCCGTAAGAACCGGTGTACCAAGGGCTCTTGCAGACATAGCATTACTTAAGAATCCTTCTCTGTAGCCCGTAATTCTGTTAATGAATGGAAGAACTTTATAGTAATATAAAACTCCAACCTCAGCATTTCTATCAACTATAGAAGTCGAAGAAGCGGTAACCGTCGCTATCTTCATATAGCCGCTCTCTTCGTTCTCCGAACGGAAAAGCGCATAACCTGTAGGTTTGATATCGCCTTCATACGTAAAGTCAACCTGAATTGAAGTCGGTCCGTTGGCAAATGCAGAAGTTACCGTTACCGTACCAAAATCACCGGTAGGCTCGTCAAGTCCGAAGAATTCAGCAATTGCATTGGCATCTGTTGCACCTAAGTTCTGGATCTTCTCATCGGTCGAAAGCACAAGGTCGTAATCCGCCTGGTTATCCATAAATGCGTGCTCAATGATTACGCTCGCAACTCCGAGCTTTTTCGCATATCTGTTAATACCATAGTAATCAGCGGTAGAACCGTCATCATACTTCTCGTTTCTGGCATCCTTGGTCTTGGCTCCTCTGTTAAGAAGACCCAGGCTTGAAAGATGTGCTGCGGCAATCTGACCAAACTGCTTGGACCAAGCGCCAAGGTCAGGTCTATAGTTATCATTCTGACACCATACTTCGACACCATGCGCATCATGAGCTGTAGAAATATTAAGATGCAAGCTTGCAAGAAAAATAGCTCCCGCCTGTGCAGCCATTTCGCATCTGGTACCCACTTCAAGCTTGCTTGTAAGTTCCGGTGTTCTGGTCATCAATACCGTTACGTTATTATAAGTTGAAAGTGTATCACGTGCTGCAACCGCAATCTTATAGTTAAGGCTCGCTTCCGTAATCTGTATTCCGTCAGGGCAATCAGCCTTATTAGGATATATCTTGGTACCATCCGTATATACACTCGCACCCGGATCGGAACCGCCGTGTCCCGGATCAAGCATAACGATTGCCTGTCCTTCTCCGAGAAGTTCCTGTATCTTTCTTATCATAAGTTTACTTTCGAATATCGCCGATACCTTATCGTTGGATGAAAATACCGGTGTTAAAAAGTTCGAAAGCTTAAGGCTTTCTTCTCTAACCTTATCAGTAATCACATTCTCCTTGCCAACTCCGTCAGCAATACATATGTTATTATTCGCAGCCTTAACAGCTCTTCCAAATAATGTCACCAAAATAAGCAGGGAGAGACTTGCCATAACCCCCAATAAACTTCTCTTCATACCTTTTAACAACTTCTGTAATTCCTTTCTATACCGCAACCTATAGTTAGGCCAAATAAACAAAATACTACATATAGCATTATAACATAGTCCTCATAATGCTTCAAGCATTATGAGGACCTAAAAAGTTACTTATATTTTGTTCTTGTTATGTAATTCTCTTAGTGCCTTGATTCTTAATGCGTCACACATCGATACTTTACCTATATTAGTGACTCTGTCGAACGTAAAGCCTCCATACATACGCCTTGCTTCGAAATCCAAAGCTTTTTTATTGGATTCATAAATATTTTCAACATCCATTTTGGTATAATTATATCTCTTCTTCCAACGCCTTATCTTAAGCTCCGTAGGGAACGGCACGAACGAAAATGCGCCAAGTGTTCCGAAGAACTTGAATTCCTTAGGCATCTTCTTAAGATAAGTCTTATTGGCATGAAGATTAACAGTATCATAGAAAAGATACACAGTTGCATCCGGTTCGTGAATTGCTGCCCTGATCTCACGGACGCTCAGCATTCTCTTATCCTCGAGCAAATTTTCAAAATTACCGGAAAAGACAAGAACCGTTCTGTTCTGTATGGTTACCTTTTCCTTGCGGCGTTCTTCAATGATTCCGTTATCTTCATTAAGTAAAATCTTATGAAGAAGTTTATCTGCACATCCACCCTCGTCAAAAGGACAGAATATCGACACGAATTCATCATACTCGTCGCACTTTTTATTACCGTTATTATGAAGCTCCACTATAATCTGTTCCGGGGTTTCAAGTCTAGGAAACGGAAGCTCGGACATCTCTATATAGACACCTCGCTCCTTAAAGTATTCCTTTTCATCATACGTAAAAAGATATACAGGGCGTCCTGTCGTTGCAAAGTCAAAGAATACCGATGAATAATCTGTAATAAGCGCATCACACGCCGATAGAAATTCATAAGTCTCAATTCCTTGCGGGAACTTTCTTATATGCTTAAAATTCTCATAATTAATCTTATTGGCAACATAAGGATGAAGATTGACGTAGATAAGCTCATCTTCCTCAAGAAGCTCATCCATACGTCTTAAGTAATCCGCAATCTCTTCTTCCTGCGTCTTATTAACCGCTCTGACATTGCCTCTATATGTCGGCATATACGCATAGACTCTTCTGTCTTCTATATCGAACTCTCGCTTAACCTGCTTTCTCGTATCTTCCTCAAAAAAAACCTCGTTGCGCGGATATCCGTATTTTAATACCTTTCCCTTATAGATATCCGAAATCATATAGTCGCGAAGCATCTGTCTTTTCGTAAAGTCGTTCGGATACAGAAGATAATCGGAGAAAAGGAAGTTTCTCTGCACATTCGCTATATCGTAATAATCGTTAGCTGTAGCTTTACCAAGTGTCTTAAGTGGTGTTCCGTGCCAGGTATTAAGTATGACCTGCTCCGGTTTTTTTACAAACCAGTTGGAAAAGCTCGTATCCGTCATAAGATACTTGGCTGATGACATTATCTCTCCGTGCATCTTGCTGTACATCTGAACGAAGTTAACCCTTTTATTAAATCCATATCTATCAAAAAGTGCTCTGAATTCACGCTCTTTTCCTTTTACCACACCAACATATATCTCATAATCTTTAAAAGCCTCGTCCGTACACAATGCCTTTAACATGTAGAACATGTTGCCGTTAGGATTCTGTCCCTGCTGTGAAAGTAAAAACACTCTGTTAGGAATAACATCTACGTTAAAGAAATAATCATAATAATACTGACCCGAAAAAGTAAAATGCTTTTCTCTTACAAGCTGTCTTGCCTCAACAATTATATCCTTTGCCTTATTCGGAATAAGCGATCTTACATGCCAGTATCCCTTACTTCTATATAACTCTTTATTCTTTTTCTTATTATCGAAATAAATATTGCATTCATCAAAATTGGCAAAGTTTTCCGCACCGTACTCAAATCCTTCTGCAATAAAGCGATTCTTAAGCGGTATATTCTTAAAAGCCACACTCTGCTTAGCGGCAACATATAAGTGTTCCTCATAGATATACTGAAGTTCATCCTCGAAATGATAAAATGAGTCCGCTTTTTTAAATTCCCAGATTAAATGATCGAATGCTTTGAAAAGATCGTATCTTTTCTCGGTAAAAAGATTGGTAAGACTGCCGCCTCTGTTGACATAGTTATAGAAAGGCTCCGTAACCTGAGAGATCTTCCTTGCATGTAAAAGCAGGGTATATGTAAACACAAGATCCTCGTATATTCTTAAATCCTCATAAAAAGTAACTCCCGATCTTGCAATCAACTCACGTGAAAATATCTTATTCCAGAGATAAGGCACATTATTAAGGAATAACGTTGGTTCCTGTAATACTTTATTGGAAAAGCACTCCTCTTTTTTGGTTCTTTTCTCGTAATAATGCCCGTCTTTTATTCTGTAATAACCGCAGGTAACAACGTCAGCGCCGTCTTCCTTGGCTTTATTAAGCATTTTTTCATACATTGAAAGGTCTACATAATCATCACCGTCGACGAATCCTATGAAGTCACCCTTGGCCATACTTATTGCAAGGTTTCTCGCACGCGCTGCTCCGCCGTTCTGCTTATGCACAATCTTAAGTCGCCCCGGATAATAATCGTCGATTTCATCGATTATCTCCGCGGTTCTGTCAGTACTGCCGTCGTCAACAACAATTATCTCCATATCTCTTTCCGTCTGATTAATAAGAGATACAAGACATCTTCCTATGTAATTTTCGATATTATAAGCAGGTACTATAACAGATAACTTCATTTCTTATCCTTTCATAACATCAACTATAAAATCCGTAACTCTTCTTAAAGACTGTCCGTCCGTATATGTCGCATATTTTTCCTTAAATGCTTTTATCTTAGAGATATCATTATCATTGTAATTAAGTATTGCTTCCGTTAAAGCTTTTATATCTTTAACAATAGGTCCCGGCATCTCATTCTCATAATCTATAAAAAGGCCGGTTTCACTTCTGTATTCCTCAATATCCGGAACGTAAAAGAACATCGGCTTATTAAATACCGAGAAATCAAATATTAGTGCCGAATAATCCGAAATAAGATAATCCGTTACGAAGAAAAGCGCTGTAAGGTCTTCATCGCTAACATTCAGAGCTCTGTCGCATTCTTCAAGGTTATAGCTTTTCATCAAAGGATGCATCTTGTAAAGAAGGATGTAACCCTCAGGCATTGATTCTATGAATTCCTTAACCTTAAGGTATTCACCCTTAAAGCCTTTCATAAGTCTGCCCCTAAAGGTCGGTGCATAAAGGATAACCTTTCGCCCATTAAGATTATACTTATCCGTAAGATATTGCTTGGATTCTTCCTTCAATTTATCATCAAAAAATTCATCCGTAATCGGAATTCCGAGAACTTTTACAGAATCATCCGGTACATTAAAGGCCGTTGAATAGAAAGGCTTAAAGCTCTCTGCCGCTGCAAGAACGTAATCATACCCCTTGACAACATAGTCTCTGTCCGTATCGTTACCGAATTTCTTGATGCATCCGCTTGCGTGCCAGAGCTCAAATACCTTAACTTCAGGTCTTTTATAATTACAGCAGATGTAATTGTTAAAATCAATAACTACAAGTTTCGAGCGGTTTACAAGAAATAACTGCCTGATACACGATATAAGGTAGAGGAAGTTTCCCGCCAAAGTCTTTTCAAACTTAACGAGGTGATAGGTACAGGTAACTCCTCTTTTTGAAAGAGAATCGGAAAGAAGTTTAAAGTTACCCGCAAGTTCTTTACTCTCAAGTGATATGAATAAAACTTCATCGCGTACACGCTGCATTTTAGCAAACGGATTCAATATATTAAGTATTATGTTAAGTATCAGAATCTTTAATCCCACGTATATTTCCCCTTAGATTCACCAATTACTTATTACCGAGCACTATATCAAGAACTCTCTTTGTTGCATTACCGTCTTCAAGATAAGAGAAGCGTTCCCTGAAAAGTTCCATCGCATCCTTATCGAATTCCTCACGCTTAATTGCTTTTAACATTGACTCTTCTTCCTTGTATATCTTACCCGGAAGGTCTTCATATACATTCAGGTAGAAGCCTCGAAGCATTCCTTCATACTCGTCTATGTCGTACATATAGAAATATATCGGACGGTTAAGAATCGCATAATCGAAAAATACCGATGAATAGTCGGTAATAAGCATATCCGATATTACATAAAGTTCGTTGATATCCGCATTCGCATCTATGAATTTAACGAATCCCTTGGTGTAAGGTTCTTCCTTAAAATCGGTAACTATTAAGTAATGCGGCTTAAACAAAACCACATACTCATCACCGAGTATATCTTTCCACTTCTTAAAATCCACTTCAAGCTTAAAAGTATACCCTTCCGTATTATACGCATTATCACGGAAAGTCGGTGCATAGAATATAACCTTCTTGCCTTCCGGTACATTATACTTTTTCTTAATTGCAGTAATCTCATCAGGTGTTACGTTAGTAAGAAAATCGTTTCTCGGATATCCCGTCTCAATAAGCTTATCCCTTTTTACATTAAATGCCGATTCGAAGCATCCCGTACTGAATGCATTCGGAGAAATCATATAATTATATCGCGCAGAATCGACATCATACTCTTTGTTTCTCTTATCCTGTGATAATCCCGATCTCGAAATCTTTTGATCTTTGTCAACTATTATATCGTGACCGAGCCTCTTAAGCGGTGTTCCGTGCCAGGTCTGAAGATATATCTGGTTATTCTTCTTGTATAAGAATCCCGGCATCTTGCAATTAAAGAACCAATACTTTGAAGTTGCTGCTGCCTTAAGAAATTCAAGGCTTCTGTATTTTACAGACTTGATTCCGTCCACAGGCTTATTAAGCGTAAATATGAGGTCATAATCCTTATATTCGTCATGACTTCTCATATATTCATATAATGCTTTGGGACTGTCCACAACTCCTCTTCCGTGGAATGCCACAAAAAGAATCCTTTTTTCCTTAACAGGCGAAACCATGGTCAGGCAGTAATAAAAGCACTTAACCATTACTTCAACTATTCTTTTTACTATTCTTAAAACTTTAAGCTTCATATATATCTACTCCGTAAGAGCTTTTTTAAGGAAATCGATTCCTCTTTTCTTAAGCTCGTTCTTTCTTTCCCTTAAACTCTCTGTATCTTCAATTGTAAATTGCTCTAAATCCTTGTACTCTGCAGTATTATAAAGTATGTGATCGGTTAACCCCACTTCTTTTAAAAGGTCCGTAACTCTAAGTCCCGTTTCGGAATGTAACATCGAGAGGAACGGTTTCTCATATATAAGTGAAAACACTGTTCCATGAAATGAATTCGTAAGCACATAATCCGCATTTTCAATTACGGACAAAAACTCATCAGGGCCATGTTCATATAAAAGCTCCGTCTCATTATCGAATATCTTCTCATAGGATCGCTGCGCTATAGGTAACCCGGTATCGTACGATATCTTATTGGCAAGCTTTATTAACTCTTCATTTCTCTCCATCATATATACGAGTATATAATGTCCGTCTCTTGTGCTCTTAAGCTTGCAAGGTTTTTTCAATTCTTCATAATCTTCTCTGCTTAAAAGAAGTGTCGGATCCGGTACAACAGATACGTCCTTACCGCTTAATGCTGATACTGCAGGAACCGCTCCCGGTTCTCTTACGGACAAATAATCAAACGTCTTTAACGCTTTTGCTGCCTCATATTCGTCTTCAGGCTTAAACTTGTCTCCTCCAAGAGATGCCGCATAAGAAATCTTTCTTGCAGGTTTTTGAACAAAGGTAAGAAAGAACGCCGGATTTACACCTTCAGTATGACTTGTATTAAAAACCTGATCTGATCCCGTGATAAAAGCATCAAACGGAAGGTTCTTCATGTCGTTCGCACTTACGAAATCTCCGTACATATCGTAATTCTTGGCAAAAAAAGCCCTATATACTTTACGTCTTCGTAAATGATAAGGCTTGGTAAGATAGACCTTAATCGTTTTAAGGCCTTTTAATATAGGATTTTTCTTTCTGATAGGGTCATATAGTCTATCCATTGAAGGAAGATGATAGTTGATAACGGACGGTGTCATGCCTATATTTTTAAGCGCTTTTTGCAAGGCCCATGTCTGTAAGACTGCGCCGTAATTATAGGCTCTATGAAATGTAACAACTCCGACTTTCATCTATATAACTCCCCTCGTATATCACTTCTTGGCCGGTTCCTTAAGATCGTGCTTAATCTTGGTTGATGATATACCTTCGGTTCTCGGAAGATATACGACTTCAACGCCTTCATCCTTAAGGAAATCAAACTTTCCCTTCCAATCGTCACCCATTACAAATACATCAATCCCGTACTTCTTGCAATCCTTGACCTTCTGGTCCCAGCTGTCTTCCGGAATAACCTCATCGACATACCTTATGGCACGCACAATTTCCATTCTGTCAACATCGGATATAGCACAGATTTTACCTTTTTCCTCAAGGTTAAATCTGTCGGTACTTACCGCAACAATTAAGTAATCTCCGAGTTCCTTGGCGCGGCGAAGTAAATTAAGATGTCCTATATGAAATAAATCAAAAGTTCCGTATGTAATGACTTTTTTCATGTCCTACCCTCTCATGCTTTTAACGATTCTTTTAAGCGCCGAAGGCTTAACAGGTTCGATTCTGTTATCAAACTTTGCCTTATTCTCTGCCTTCTTCTGTTCAGGCGTAAGGTCGGCATAATAATGAATGTAATAAGAATAATTGTGGCAAATCTGCTCCATAGGACCCAGGCGTCTAACCTTACCGCCGTCAAGCCAGATAGCGGTATCACAAAATGCTCGCGACTGCTGCAAGGAATGCGAAATGAAGACTATTGTCTTACCCGAATTATTACGTAATTCATTCATCTTATCAAGACACTTATCCGCAAACGCCTTATCTCCTACGGATAATGCCTCATCAATTATATATATATCAGGGTCAAGCGCAAGTGAAATCGAGAAACCGAGTCGCGACTTCATACCGCTCGAATACTTCTTTACAGGCTGATCCAAGAACTCTCCGATTTCCGAAAAGTCCTCAACCATCGATTTAATCTCTTTTATCTTACTCTTACTAAGGCCAAGAAGCGCGCCCTTATAGTCGATATTCTCATATCCGGTAAGCTGTCCGTTAAGGCCCGCCTGAATTGCAACCATCTCCTGATGACCGTTAACGGTTATTTCACCCGATGTAGGGGAAAGAATACCCGCCAAAATCATGGAAAGCGTGGACTTACCCGAACCGTTAATGCCGAGAAGGCCTACAACTTCACCCTTTTTAATCTTAAAGCTTACGTCCTTAAGGGCATAGAAATCCCTTGGTGGCTCGGTCTTAGAACCCTTTAGCCTATATATCTTCGACACATGGTCGAAAACAATCGCATATTCGTTGTTATCGTAAAGAATATCTTCTAACATCGATGCTCCTTATAATAAATCGATAAATCTCGTCTTAAACTTATACATAATGGTACTTCCGACCGCGAATAATACGATTGTCGTACCCCAGAATAACATAAGCTGCTTCTCATAGAACAATATTCCCTTATGGTAGAAGAAGCAGTCTCTGTAACCCGTAACGATGTAATATATAGGATTACACTTCATAACAAACTGTAACGACCTCGGCAATGTCTTAATATCCCACAAAATAGGTGTAAGATAAAGAAGCAATCTCATAATCGCAAGGATAAACTTCCTTGTATCACGAGCTATCATATTAAGAACCGAAGTAACTAATGCAAGCGATATCGCAAAAAGTATTGCCGCAACCATATAGTATAAAAGCTCAAACCAGTGAATACTCGGATAGAATCCGTATATAAGTAAACCGATTATCGCAATTATCATAAAGCATAAGTGATTAAAGAACTCCTGCATTACAACCGTTGCCGGTAAAATTGATACAGGAAACTTCATCTTCGATATAACTCCCGCCTTCTGGAATATGGCATTACAACCATTTGTAATACAAGGGCTTAAGAAAAACCACACCGCCATACCTGCAAGCATCCACGGCAAATAAGGCACATCACCTACCGATTTTCTCTTTAGCACAAGTCCAAAGAGAAACCAATACGTAAGTACCTGTATCACGGGATTCGCAAAATTCCAGAAAAGTCCCAAATGCGAATCATGTATATCTGCTGCAATCGAGTAACGCGATATCGTAAATATACGATAAAGATTGGAAACATTCTCTGTTACTACGTACTTAATTGCCTTAAACATTAAGTATCCTCCGATTCTATCTGTCTCCGAGTTCATTTAAAGTACCGAATCTGTAGCCTTGCGAAAGAAGATAATCTATAACTTCAGGCAAGGCCTCCACATTCGACTCTGAAATGGCATGCATTAGTATAATTGCACCGTTATGATGATAGGTCTTAATATGGTCGAGCACATAGTCAGCGCCCGGCTGATTCGACGTATCATAGTCAAGATATGCAATCGACCAGAATATGGTCTTATATCCGTACTGTCTTGTCTTCGCCAATGTGTATTCGCTAAAAGCTCCCTCCGGCGGTCTTAAGAATCCGTCAAGATGAATTCCCGCCTTCTCATAGAGGTAATCATCAAGTCCGTTAATCTCACTGTTAAGCTTCTCATCATCACACTTTGCAAGATTCGGATGATTCATCGTATGGTTGCCTATTATATGGCCTTCATTCTTCATCCTTACACATAAGGCATAATCAGACTTAACAAACTGTTTGGTTACGAAAAACGCAGCGTTCACGTGCTTTTCAAGCAATATATCAAGTATCTTTTCGGTACAATTCTTATATTCGTATCCGCAGTCAAAAGTAAGATAGACTACCTTATCCTCAGAAATATAAGGATTTACAAAATATGCGTCAAATTCATTGATATCAAACGGAGCATAAGACTGCGACTGCTTATGATCCTTCATTCTTCTAAAGGACCAGCTTAAAGCTTTCTTAGAATACCCCGAAGGATCTATATCATCATCGGGATTAGGCGGATATGAGCCTCTATTTCTCTTCCACTCAATGAAGCGCGCCACTTCTCTATCATATCTAATTATATCTATGTTAATCATATCCGGCTCCGGAGGCTCAGGCGGCCTTACATTGAGCGCGGAAATGATCATAAACCATATCAAAAAAAAGGAAGCAATTCTAGCTTTCATGAAAATCACCCCCACCAGGTCAGCTCCTTTCATTATAACATAAAACCGCTCCCTTTTTAATATATTTCTTATTTGATTAATCCTTCGGCATAATCGATAGCTTCGTTGATATTCTCGCGGAAGTTAACTTCTCCCACCATGTCAACGAAACCGTCCTTCTTTAATGCGTTAAACGGCTGCTCATTAACATGTGAAAATACAAGCTTAATGCCGTCTCTTGTTGCATTATCGTAAAGTGCACGAAGATTCTTAATAGCTGATGAATCGATTGCCGGAACCGCGCGCATTCTTACGATTATAACCTTGGTGTAATCCTTCTTATTAATCTTAAGAATCTTGTCAGCTGCAGCAAAGAACATCGGGCCGCTTAACTCGAATACTCTTATCTCCTTAGACATACCACGAAGCTTCTCTGCTTCTTCAGGAGATGTTGTAGGTTCTTCAACGTATTTCCAGCCGGATACCGATGCCGTATCTGCCATACGCTTCATGAATAAAAGCGCTGCAAGCACTACGCCTACTTCGATCGCTACAACAAGATCGAAGAATACCGTAAGCAGGAATGTTGCAACCAGCACTAAAATATCGCTCTTAGGAGCTGTCTTGCAAAGTCTTATAAAGCTCTTCCAGTCTGCCATATTGGCCGCAACAACAAGAAGTACTGCTGCCAATGTTGTCATCGGAATAAGTGCTGCAAGCGGCATAAGTAAAAGGAGGATAAGCGTTAATGTAATACAATGTGTAATACCTGCAATCGGCGTTCTTCCGCCGTTTCTTACGTTAGCTGCGGTTCTTGCTATAGCACCCGTTGCAGGAATTCCTCCGAATAATCCGGAGAAGATATTACCAAGTCCCTGTCCGATAAGTTCCGCATTTGACTTATGTGTATCACCGATCATTCCGTCCGATACTACTGCGGAAAGAAGTGATTCAATACCTGCAAGGATTGCAATTGTAAATGCGGGCTGAATAAGGTCCTGAAGCATTCCGAAGTTAACAGCAGGTATATGGAACTTAGGAAATGCTGATGAAAGCTTGCCGTATACCGAACCTATGGTATTAACTTCAAGGCCTCCGAAGTAAACGATTAAGGTCGTTGCAACTATGGCTACAAGAGAACCCGGAAGTATAGATGTAACAGGGTTCGGGAGTTTTTCATTAATCTTGGTCCAAAGAATCATTATGGCAACTGCAAGTAAGCCGATTAAGGTTGCCGTAACATTGATGGTTCCGGCGCTTTTCACATAAGCTATTATCTTCGGCAGAAACTCGGAAGGAACGGATTCCATCTTAAATCCAAAGAAGTCCTTAAGCTGTCCGACAAAGAGTGTTACCGCGATTCCGCAGGTAAAGCCTGTTGTTATCGTATACGGAATATATCTTATAAGAGAACCGAAGTGGAATATTCCCATTATTACAAGAAATACACCCGCCATAATAGTTGCGACTATAAGTCCGTCAAGTCCGTTCTTTGCAACGATTCCGTAGATTATTACTACGAAGGCCGCAGTAGGACCGCCAATCTGTACGCGGCTTCCTCCAAAAAACGAGATGAAGAATCCTGCGATAATTGCGGTATATAAGCCCTGCTCAGGGCCTACACCTGACGCAATCGCAAGTGCGATAGAAAGCGGTAATGCGATAATCGCAACTATGATACCGGAGATAATGTCTTTAACAAGCTGATTCTTACTGTAGCCCTTAAGACAGTCAAATAACTTTGGTCTTAATTCATTCATTTTAAATACTTCCTTTTTTCCATAAATAAGGCGGCCAAGAAATTATGACCGCCCTTAAGTAGCATATTTATTAAGATTAATTATTTAATCTTTCTTGCTTCTACGTAATATCTCTTCTCTCTTGAGTGACCCATTGAGAATGTCTTACGAGGAAGTGCTCCGTCAGCGATAACGCCACGGAATAACTGGCTCTTCTCCATTGCAGGAAGTAAGAAACCGATTGAATCAGGCTTAGCTGCAAGCTCAATTAATGCATCGTCATCATGGATGTAATCGATCTCGCCGCCGTTCTTCTTAAGATAATCATCTAACCATACCTGAAGAACACCTACTGCAAGCTCACCTTTCTTCTTATCAAGGTAAATCTCTGTACACTCGTTACCAACATATGCCTTAACAGCGAATCCGTCGTTAGCATTGCCTACGCAGATTGCCTTCTTGCAGTCATCAAGTACCTTATGTCCGTCAACTCCGAAGATAACTCGGTGGATCGGCTCAAATACCTGTGCTTCATCATGGATGTTCTCTAACTCAACAAGTGCATATCTTGCAGGATGATTGGAAAGATCCTTACCTGGGTTAGCCTTCTTTAACTCTTCATAGCAAGTCTTAGCTGTTGCAAGTGAGTGGTTACCGTCACCTGTCGCAAGAATCATAGGAGTTCCCTTAAGACCTTCATACTTCTTGTCAACTGTCTTGCTGTACTGCTCGAATACCTTATCGAATTCTTCAACATCCTTACCTTCTACAAGGTAACCTGTGATATGATTGCCGCCTTCCATAAGGTCGCAGTCATATACTTTCTTAAGCGAATTCTTCTTAGCTGTGATAGGCTCGATCAAGCACTTCTCATGGTCATCGCAAAGCATGATAATATGAGGTAACTCGATAGGAGCATCCTTACGAACCTTAACTCTCGGAGGAATTCTCTCTAAGACTGTCTTCTCTGTTGCTCTGATATCTGCTGTTGAACCTACGTTAAAGTCATATGCTTCAAGGTCTACCATACCTACGAGACCTTTTCTGATTGTTCCGTTCTCCATGGTTCTCTCTACATAGATATAGGAATTCTCATATGTTGTGAATACTCCCTTGTCGATGTAGTCAGCCATTGTCTTATTAATAAGTGCTGTCTGCTCTTCTTCTTCAGGTGTTCCGAGTAATGCCTCCGGTAACACAAGGTTAATTGTTGAAGGGCTTCCTTCAGCGTTCTTTCTAACTCTCTTCCAATACTCGTTATCTGATGTGAACTGGTCGCATGCGATAACTGCCCACTTCTCCATTGGAGCATCCTTTGGAAGCATAATATTTGCCGGCTTAAAAATGTTGTTCATTGTAAACCTGTCCTTTCTTATCCCAATACTTTATGCGGTTCTCCCGCTATTATTCAAGCAAATCTTATTGTATCACAAGGATTATAGCAAGTAAATACCGCTTAGCTACTTAAAATAATTTACGGGCAACCCAGATGAGTGCGCATGCGCCGACTACGGAAATAAGGATACCTCCGATCCAGCTTGAAGCGCCGACTCCGATAAGTCCGCCTAAGAATCCACCTACTACACCGCCTACGAGGCCTAAGATTATATTTCTTATAAGACCTCCGTCGCTGTTCATAAGCTTACCTGCAAGCCATCCTGCCAAAGCTCCTGAAATAAGTGTTCCGATAAAATGCATAACTTTTATTCCTCCTTATCTAAGTATCTCATCTATTGTAGAAACGGTACTGAATGTACCCTTGTTTCTCGATATAATGTCCTTCATTGTCGATAACTCGAAGTAACTTATATAGCAGATAAGTGTTGTATTCTTACCTGCAATAACACCGTATGAATCCATGTATGTGCAGGTCTTGTTAAGTTCATCCTTAATCTCTTTAATAAGTTTCTCAGGTTCCTTGGTTATAATGGTTACCTGCTTAACCGAATCAAAGTGGTCTGTTACACTTGTTATAACCGATGTTGCAACAACATATACGAGTAAACTCATAAGTGCGGCATTTCTGCTTATAAGTACGAAAGTAGCCATATATACGCAAGCGTTAAAGCCAAGAAGAATATATGTCATTCCGTAGTTCTTACCGGTTCTTTTTGAAATCGTATTAACTATTATATTCGCTATGATTTCGGATCCGTCGATACATCCTCCGAATCTTAAGATCATCGCAAGTCCCAAGCCTAATATGGCTCCGCCAAAAGCTACTGCCAGGAAGTGTTCCGTATTAAGTTCAAAAGGAACTCTCTCAAATACCGCAAGTCCTACTGTATAGACAACGGAACCCACAAGCGATTTAATACCGAATCGAATGCCAATTAACTTTACACTTACAATCCAGAAAGGAAGGAAAAGGCATATAACGCAAAGCGACAGATTAAACCCCGTAAGCTTACTTATAATAATCGATATACCTGCAGTTCCGTAATCTATTGCATCGTTAGGAATCAAAATGCATGCAACGGAAAAGCTCGCAAGCAAAGCGCCTATTACAATAAATACATATGATAAAGCTTCTTCCAATCTCTTATTCATAACTAAACCTTCTTATAAAATAACTAAATCAGTTCCCTATTTAATAAAATCCGGATGATCACCGCGCGCATCTTCAACCTTATAACCAACACTCTCGACTCTTCTTCTTAAACACTGATTACATTCTGCCGCTTCTTCTCCCGTACATATCTTACCGTCATAGAGAAGATACTTACCTCTAACATTAGTCGGTGAAAGATTCGGCATAATTACATTGGCGCCGGCCAAAATTCCACGCTCTCTTCCCTTAGCATCCGCTGTACCAAGCGCGGTTGTTGCAGGAAGTAAAACCTTAGGAAATATGAGTCTAAGTATTGCAAGTAAATTAACCGTCCTATCGGCGCTTCCGTTAGGTTCATCCTTAAAAGGCGTGTCCTTATGCGCTATAAAAGGTCCGATTCCTATCATATGAGGCTGTAAGTCCTTCATAAACTCTATATCCTCATATATATTATCATCGGTTTGCTTCGGTGTTCCAACCATTATTCCGCATCCGATCTGAAATCCTATCTCTTTTAAATCACGAAGACACTGCTTTCTGTGTGCTCCCGAAAGGTTAGCAGGATGAAGCATAGAATAATGCTCTTCGTTAGCAGTCTCATGTCTTAATAAGTATCTGTCTGCACCCGCTTCATAATACTTCTTATAAGATTCGTAAGACTTCTCACCAATCGAAAGCGTAACCGCTGCATTCGGGAACTTTTCCTTAATCATACGAACTATCTCGCAGATTTTCTCATCCGTATAATATGGGTCCTCACCGCCCTGAAGCACAAAAGTTTTAAAGCCTAATTTATCGCCCTCCGTACAGCAGGACATAATCTCTTCTTCCGATAATCTATAACGCTCTGCATTCTTATTGCTGCATCTAATGCCGCAATAATAACAGTCATTCTTACAATAATTGGTAAATTCTATAAGCCCACGAAGAAATACAGCTTTGCCGTAGTGCTTCTGCGCAACTTCTCTTGCAGCTTCATAAAGATACTCTGTCTCTTCTTTACTGTCCGTATTATATAAAAGTGCAAACTGTTCCCTTGTAATCTCGGAAGTTATCTTAACTTCATCAACCGTATTCTTATATCTTATATCCATAATAATCTACCCAAAACTTCTTTAAATAATGTGCTTTCGCACCCAATTAGAATTGTATCATACAGCATTTTTATCCGCAATAGCTTATGGCTTACAGTTGCCTTTATACTTAATTTTTGCTATTCTATATAATGATTTCTAATAAATGGGAGGTCCTTTTTATGAAAGACAAAAAAACAGGGACTTTTAAGAAAATATTGATATGGATTGTTTCCATAATCGGCGGACTTTTCTTGTGCGTAGCGCTTTTCTTCGGATGGCTTACTGTTACGGAATACCGTCCGAAAGATACCGAGGATATCCAATTGACAGATTCATTTAATGACAATTACGATATTAATCCGGGTTCCATCATGTCAATTCTCACATGGAATGTAGGATACGGTGCTCTCGGTGAAAATTCAGATTTTTTCATGGACGGCGGAAAGATGGTTGATACCGCATCGGAACAGGTTGTCAAGTTCAATATTGAGTCAATGGTAAAAGATATAAAAGCCATTGAGCCGACTTTCATCTTCTTACAGGAAGTCGATGTAGACAGCAAGCGTTCACACGAATTCAACGAAGCCTCATACTTCCACGAGCAGCTTAACGAAGGCAGTGCTTATCAGGCAGCTTTCGCTTATAACTTCAAGGTGAAATTCATACCATACCCGCTTCCTCCTATAGGAAAAGTTAACGCTGGTATAATGACACTTTCAACACATACAATGGATAAAGCAACTCGTGTTAAGCTTCCAACCCCGTTCTCATGGCCTGTTCGTCTCGGTAACCTTAAGCGTTGCCTCCTTATAACAAGAATTCCTGCAGGCGATCATGAACTTGTACTTATCAATGTTCATCTTGAAGCTTATGACTCAGGCGAAGGCAAGGTTGAGCAGACAAAATTACTTAAAAGCATTCTCGATGAAGAGATTGCCAAGGGAAACTACGTAATTGCGGGTGGGGATTTTAACCAGACATTCTCCAATGTGGATACAAGCATGTATCCTACATATGAAGGCACCTGGCAATGTGGAAGCATTGATACTTCCGAATTCGACGGAGTATCCTTCGTAATGGACAATACGCACCCGACCTGCCGCTCTCTCGACAAGCCTTATGCAGGCTCAGATAAAGATACTTTCCAGTATTACATGATTGACGGTTTCATTGTATCAGACAATATTATCGTACTTAGCTGTGAGACACTTAATTACGGATTCATGAATACAGATCACAATCCTGTATATATGCAGTTCAAACTTAAGAAATAAACTAAAGCAAGCTAAAAGGAAGGTCTTATACGACCTTCCTTTTTTGATGGAACTTAACAATATATCTACAAATTAATATCAGCTATTTCTTTATTAACTTCACCGAGCATCGGGCGTACCTTTGCTACAAGGTTTTCTACCTGATGTCCGCAGCGTCCTGTGTAAAGCTTAGGATCTAAGATTCCCTTAATGTCATCCTTCGATAACTTCATCTCAGGGTGTCCCGCAAGGTCTGATAAAAGGTCGAAGTTCTCGCCTCTCTTCATCTTATCTACTGCTGCCATAGAACACTGTCTTATTATCTCATGTGCTTCCTGACGGTTAGCACCCTTCTTAACGGCTTCCATCATGATATTCTCTGTAGCGATGAAAGGTAAATATTCCATTGTAACCTTCTCTACTACCTTCTCGTTAACACGAAGTCCGTTGGATACATTCTGTGCAAGACGAAGAACAGCATCTACTGCGAGGAAACCTTCCGGCATGGAAATTCTTCTGTTGGCAGAATCATCAAGTGTTCTTTCAAACCACTGTACGGATGCTGTCATTGGTGCGTTTAATGCATCAACCATGACATATCTGGCAAGAGAACAGATTCTCTCGGATCTCATCGGGTTTCTCTTATATGCCATTGCGGAAGAACCGATCTGGTTTTCTTCAAACGGCTCTTCAAGCTGCTTATCATGCTGTAAAAGTCTTATATCGTTAGCCATTCTGTAAGCACTTTGAGCAACAGATGATAACGCATTTAAGATTCTCGAATCAAGCTTACGAGGATATGTCTGACCGCTTACAGCAAAGCACTCCTTAAAGCCGAAATCTGCTGCTATAAGCTCATTCATCTTATCAATCTTAGCTTCATCGCCGTTATAAAGGTCCATGAAGCTTGCTTCGGTACCTGTCGTACCACGGCAACCTAAGAACTTAATATTCTCTATTGCAAAATCAATCTCTTCAAGATCTGTCATAAAGTCCTGAATCCAAAGGGAAGCTCTTTTACCAACTGTTACAAGCTGTGCCGGCTGGAAATGAGTATATCCTAAAGTTGGAAGGTCCTTATACTTAATTGCGAAATCACATAAAAGTGAAATTACTTTACAAACCTCGCCTCTTATATACTTTAACGCATCGCGATAGATTACTACATCTGCATTATCGGTTACATAGCAGCTTGTAGCTCCAAGATGAATGATACCTGCAGCTGAAGGTGCCACCTTACCGTATGCGTATACGTGAGCCATAACATCGTGGCGAACTTCCTTTTCGCGCTCCTTTACGACATCATAATCGATGTCCGTAATATGTGCTTCAAGTTCTTTAATCTGCTCATCGGTTATCGGAAGTCCAAGCTCTTTTTCAGCTTTGGCAAGGGAAATCCATAATTTTCTCCAGGTAGTAAACTTTGTATCCTGTGAGAAAAGCTTTAACATATAATCTGATGCATATCTTGTCGATAACGGGGATTCATACTTATCCGTCATGTCTTATACCTCTCTATCTTACAATGATACTGTCACGCTCAGGTCCGACCGAAACATACTTAATGTAGCAGCCGATTTCCTTCTCGATATATTCAACGTATTTTCTGGCGTTCTCCGGAAGATCTTCCCACTTGGTAATCTTGGAAATGTCAGTCTTCCAGCCGTCGAAATACTCAATTACCGGCTTACAATTCTTTAATGCTGTCGGGAATGGGAAGCGATCTACCTTCTTACCGTCAAGCTCATAACATGTACATACCGGAATCTTATCCATATAGCTTAACACATCAAGCTTTGTAATTGCAATTTCCGTTGCAGCCTGTACTTCAACACCGTAACGGGTTGCTATTAAATCAAGTGCTCCGACACGACGCGGACGTCCTGTCTTAGCTCCGTACTCATGACCTTCTTCACGAAGCTTGTCTGCTTCAGGGCCAAACATCTCTGATACAAATGGTCCTTCACCTACGCAGGTTGAATAAGCTTTTACAACACCGACGATTCTATCAAGCTTTGCGCCCGGGAATCCTGAGCCTATCGGTGCATAAGCTGCGATTGTATTGGATGATGTGGTATATGGATGAATACCGTAATCAAGGTCACGCAAAGAGCCAAGCTGTGCCTCGAACATTATCTTCTTACCGTTTTTCTGCGCCTCAGTAAGATAAAGTGTTGTATCTACGACATATGGCTTAATCTTCTCGCAATAATTATTAAGCCACTCTTCAATCATATCCATCGTGTAAGGTCTTGCATTATACACCTTGGTTAATGTAAGATTCTTCCACTCAAGAAGATCCTTTAAATGCTCTCTTAATTCTTCAGGATAATTAAGTTCTCCGGCAAGAATCGTCTTCTTCTGATACTTATCGGAATAAAACGGCGCAATACCCTGCTTGGTTGAACCGTACTTCTTATCCTTAAGACGCTCTTCCTCAAGGCCGTCTAATTCTCTATGCCACGGAAGAAGAAGGGATGCTCTGTCGCTTATCTTAAGATTGTCAGGTGTAATTGCTACTCCGTTACTACGAACAGCCTCCATCTCGGATAAAAGGTTCTCAGGGTCTACAGCAACTCCGTTACCTAAGATGTTAACGACACCCTCTCTTAAGATTCCGGAAGGAAGCAAATGCAATGCAAAAGTTCCCTTGTCGTTAATAACCGTATGGCCTGCATTGCCGCCACCCTGATAACGACATACTATATCGTATTCTTCGGTGAGAAGGTCGACCATACGGCCCTTTCCTTCATCGCCCCAGTTAATTCCTACTACTATACAATTAGACATAAGTTCACCTTTATATTAAATATTGTCTCTTAATCTCTTCATTACTTCGGTGTAAGCGTCTTCAACTCCACCTAAATCTCTACGGAATCTGTCCTTGTCGAGCTTTTCATTGGTCTTGCTGTCCCAGAGTCTGCAGGTATCAGGGCTGATCTCGTCTGCAAGAACGATTGTGCCGTCGCTTGTCTTACCGAATTCAATCTTGAAGTCAACAAGGGTAACGCCGCACTGCTTCCATACTTCCTTTAAGTAATCGTTAACCATAAATGCATACTTCTTAACAAGGTCAAGTTCTTCCTTGGTGCAAAGCTCCAATGCATATGCATGGTCGTCGTTAAGGAGAGGATCGCCAAGTTCATCGTTCTTATATGAAAACTCGATTGTAGGCTGCTTAAATACCTTGCCTTCTTCTACTCCGTATCTTTTTGAGAAAGAACCTGCAGCAATATTTCTTATAATTACTTCGAGCGGAAGAATCTTAACACGCTTAACTGCTGTCTGTCTCTCGCTTAATTCCTTAATAAAATGAGTCGGTACCCCACGCTTCTCAAGTCCCTGCATAAGGATATTGCTCATCTGGTTATTGATAACACCCTTTCCGCTTATGGTTCCCTTCTTAAGGCCGTTAAATGCCGTAGCATCATCCTTGTAATCAACAACCAATACTTCAGGATCGTCTGTTTCAAATACTTTCTTTGCTTTACCTTCGTACATCATGTTTCTTAATTCCATAAGGCACCTCACATCTTTCTTTATTGATAATTTGCGGCTGTCATTCGCCCGACAACCTTTTGTAATTCTATTATAATTCCTTGCATAAGAATAATAAAATACATATAATATAGGGTGTACTATATATTTTTTATATGATAAGGAGATTAGCATATGAATCTTAAGTCGCTTGCATACTTTGTTACTGTTGCAGAGGAACTGAATATCTCCCGCGCCGCGGAAAAGCTCAACATGAGCCAGCCGCCTTTAAGTGCGCAGATCAAGAATCTTGAATACGACTTAAAGACAGAGCTTTTTATAAGAGGAAAGCGCCAGCTTACTTTAACCGAAGCCGGTCAGCTTCTGTATAGACGCGCAAAGGAAATTATAAATATTGCGGACCGCGCGGAAGAAGAAATTCTCTCAATGTCGAGCGGTCTTACCGGAACTATCTCACTCGGCCTTGTAGAAGGAATGGACCCGGACATGATTGCGAAATGGTTTGAAGGCTTTATAAGTAAGTATCCGAAAGCACGACTTAGAATCGTTGACGGAAACAGCGATGACATCGTAGAAAAGCTCTTAAGCGGAATTATAAATCTGGCGGTTATTACGGTTCCCTACAATCAGGCGCTTTTACACAGTGTTAATGTGGGAACGGAAAGTCTGTCCGTACTTATGAGTAAAGAACATCCCCTCGCCCTGTCGGATAAAAAATGCCTTACAATTGAAGATATTGCAAAAGAGCCTCTGATTGTGCCTCGAAGAAAAGCGATGATCGACAATATCTACAGATGGTTCAGAGAAATACATAAAGAGCCGCACATAGTATGCGAAGTTGACAATTATCTTGATGCTGCAGCGCTTTCATCCCGCAGTGTTGGAATAAGTATTTTCCCGAAATCTGCGCACATTCCTGATGACAGAATCGCTATAAAAGACTTAACCGGCGCAACAACCGATATCGAATATCACTTCGTATGGAGAAAGGGACACCCCCTTCCAACACTTGAATCTACATTTGTTGACTACATTATTGACATATCAAAGGCCGAAAATCCATAAAAATCATAATCAAAACATAGAATCTACATTTTTGTATTCTATCATATATATAATTATTGTAACATTCGGCGATACATTACTATTCTATACGGGGGGTACGTCATGAAGAGACATTTTTCAAGTTTGAGTTTTAAGTATACAGTAATAATCGATCTCATACTGATAGCTGCACTTATCTCCACTAACGTGCTTATCTTCGGCAAGCTCTATAACAAAATCGAATCTGAATCAATAGAGACGGTTGAGTTGGAAACCGAAAGCAATGCAAATGAACTTGCGCTTTGGTTTGAGAATTATCGCGGAAGAACGGAAGCCCTTGCAGCAAGTATTGAAGCCATCCCAACAGATAAGCTTGATCTTATCCAGGAAATGTTCCAGGCCAATCTCGCTGATGATGATACTGTAACATTATACTTTGTTGTCTACGAAGATCACACAAGTGTATTCTCGGATTATTGGGAACCTGCTCCCGACTATGACTTCGACACTTGCGACTTCTACTATAATCCTTACCATAACAACGGTGAATTTACTTATGTTGAAGCACAATACGATGTTCCTTCGGAATCACTCGTTGTAATCTTAGGATTAAAGCTTGATAACAATGCTGTCGTAGGAAGCTTCGTTAATGTTAATACAGTTGTAGACAAGATTAATTCCATCAATGAGGAATCGGGCGATTCCGGATACTCTTTCCTTGTTGATTCTGCAGGACATATAATCGCGCATCCGGATCCTGACTGCATGCAGAAAGACGATGTCAGCGTCCACATGAACGATTTGATCGATAAACACTATGACATTCTCTATCAGAAGTTTTTTAATGAAAACGAAAAAATCGTAAAGCTTAATTTTGCATCCGGAGATATGTATTTTACATCATCTAAGGTATCAGATACAGGATGGCGCTTAATACATGCCACACCTGAATCTCAGATAACAGGGTTCAGATATACGGTAGAAACCTACATATTCCTGATTATAATAACCGCAATCATTCTTATTTCAATTCTTACTATACTTACTTTCGCAGTTCTTACAGCAAGACTTAAGAAAGCAAGTGACGGATTAGAACTTTTTGCAAAAGGTAAATTCTACGAATATAAGTTATCCAACAGTAAGAGAAACGATGAAATCGGTGATTTACAAAGAAACATGGATAAGCTTAAGATTACACTTGCAACTATGGACAGAGATTCCGAAGACGGCAAGACTAAGCTTAACAGTAATCAGATAGAATTATAGTTTATAAAAGCTCTTACTTACAGTAATGTGAGTAAGGGCTTTTTTATTGCTTTTTTACTTGATTATAGGATGTAATAATGGTATTATGCTTAATGCAGGTCGTCAGACTTTTGCTTTTACAATTGAATAATGATGACTTGTAACATTTTTTTGAAGGAGGGCTACTTAATTGAGCACATCTAACACAAAAAGAATCAATGTTAAGAAACTTGTTGAAACCGCGGTATTAATCGCTATCGTACTTGTAATGGGCAACACTATTCTGGGTACCATTCAGACCCCACTCTTAAGTGTATCCCTTGTTACAATTCCTGTTGCTGTTGCAGCAATAGTTGTAGGTCCTATCGGTGGTTTATGCTGTGGCATGGCTTTCGGTATCAACAGCTTCATCCGCGCCGTAATGGGTCTTGGCGGAATGACAACCGTATTATTCGGAATTAATCCGGTCGGTATGTTTGTCACCGCTGTAATTATGAGATGCCTTGTAGGTTATCTCGTAGGAATAATTTTCAGAGCTTTGAAGGAAAAAGCGCACTTAAGTAAGATTTCTTACTATATCGGTGCTTTATGCGCACCACTTCTTAATACGCTTTTATTCATGACTTCGCTTTGCTTATTCTTCTACAATACGGATTATATCCAGGAAATCGCAAACGGTAAGGGCGCTACTAACCCGATATTGTTTGTAATAATCCTTGTAGGTATTCAGGGTGTAATTGAAGCAATAACCGGAACCATTATCGGTGGATCCGTAGCACTTGTACTTGATAAGATATCAAAGAATTCGTAATTAGTATATTTAAAAACGCGAGGGCGCTTGCCTTCGCGTTTTTCTATACAATTACAATTCCTACTGTCCTTATAGGTCATGCAATATCTTTATTGCTTTATCGACTTCTTCTTCGGTGTTAAACCAGGAAAATGAGAAGCGTACCGCGCCCTGCTCTTTTGTGCCTAAGGCTTCGTGCATAAGCGGGGCACAATGTGCTCCGGCACGAACCGCTATATCATAATCGGTTGCTAAGATATCGGCAACTTCAGCAGAATCTGTATCGCCTATGTTTATCGCTACAACTCCCGTATGAGATAAAGCTCCCATATCGCTGTAGATTCTTATTCCCTCTATATCCTTAATGCCGTTATAAAACCTTTTCGCAAGGGCGTTTTCCTTATTACCGATTGCTTCAATACCTGTCTTACTAATAAAATCGAGTGCTGCGGAAAGTCCCGCTATTCCATGTGCATTAAGAGTACCTGCTTCTAATCTTGTCGGATAATCCTGCGGCTGCTCTTTATCATAAGAATGTACTCCGCTTCCGCCGCATTTAAATGTCTTAACATCTATTCCTTCTCTTATACAAAGTCCGCCGGTACCCTGCGGCCCGTATAATCCTTTATGTCCCGTAAAGCAAAGAATATCGATATTCATATCTTCCATATCAATCGGAAGAATCCCCGCAGTCTGGGATGCGTCGACAATGAATAATAAATTATGCTCATGTGCTATCTTGCCGACTCTTTTTATATCTATTGCATTACCTGTAAGATTTGATGCATGCGTACAGACTATCGCTTTCGTATCTTCATTGATAAGTTCCTCAAATTGATCAATTATCGCATTACCTCTATCATCTGCTTTTACAAATGAAAGCTTAACACCATTCTCTTTTTCAAGAAGATAAAGCGGACGAAGTACAGAATTATGCTCTAAAACAGTAGTTATAACATGAGCATTATTCGGAATGCTTCCACGAATCGCGATATTCAAAGCTTCAGTCGCATTACACGTGAACACTACATGGTCAGCGCTTTTACAATTAAAAAGCTTTGCAAGCTTAACTCTCGTATTATATACAATTCTTGAAGCATCAAGTGATGAACCATGCGCACCGCGCGCAGCATTACCCATTGTGGTAAGTGCGGAGCAAACCGCATCCACAACACATTGAGGTTTTATCTTAGTTGTCGCTGCATTATCAAAATACATATTTTACACCTTTTCTTTATTACCAATCGGAAGCTGCGCTATTATTACCGCCGCGAACATTATTCCCGCACCGATTAACTCTCTTGTATTCATGTACTGCTTTAAGAATATAACTCCAAATATGGATGCAAATACAGCTTCCAGACTCATTATAAGTGATGCGATTGTCGGATTGTAGTCTCTACATGCCTCTATCTGAAGCACATATGCTATGCAGCAGGAGAAAATACCCGCAAACACAAAAGGAACTATAATTGCTGTATTATTGAAATTACCAAGCCATGCAGATAATCCTGCTTCTCTTATCTCAACAAAACATATAGGAATTAACGATACAACTCCGGTTACGGTAAACTCAATCTCGGCTAAGCTTAAGCCGTCAACATGCGGCGAATAATGGTCTACCAGCAATATCTGTATTGCAAAGCAAAAAGCGCAAATTATTATGAGAATGTCGGAGAAGCTTATATAAAAATCGCCTTCCTTTAAGCAAAGAAGATATAAACCGATTAATGCTATAAATACAGCAATCCACACATTAAGCGGACAGCGCTTTTTCAAAAAGATAGATATTATAGGTATAATCAGGATGTAGATGGCTGTTAAAAAGCCTGCCTTTCCTGCTGATGTACCGAGTGTAAGTCCAAGCTGCTGAACTGTGGATGCCGCAAAAAGCGATATACCGCATAATATTCCGCCGGTAAGAAGCATTTTTTTCTCTTTCGATTCGATTGGCGGCTTATTGGTTACTTTGTTTCTTATAAGTATAACCGGTAAAAGACAGATAGCGCCAAGAAGCATTCTAAAGCCGTTAAATGTATACGGTCCAACGAGATCTCCGCCGTCTGCCTGCGCTACAAACGCATAACCCCAGATTATTGCCATGATAAGAAGCATGACTGTTTTCTTAAAGTTCTTCATATATCCTATTCTCCCAATATAAAAATATCCCGATAGAAATTCTATCATTTTAATTAGTTATTCGCAATA
>JAEEGF011585346.1_pt1 | contig 95207 bp, 74 predicted proteins | sample 9134171 | NCBI WGS metagenome assembly JAEEGF01 (sample SAMN16246542, study PRJNA631951) | gut metagenome | biome: gut microbiome; feature: rumen; material: AP-attached | host: Bos | place: Iran: Karaj | collected 2018-10
ATGAAGCTTTGCGCTGATGAATCCCCCTCTAACTCCCCCTTTGCAAGGGGGAGAATTAAGTTACCGCAAGCCTTACTTGTAGCTGTCATGATACATTCTTATGAGGAGTCGGTTTGCGTCTATATTGGCGTGCACACTATCGGGTAATTGCGGATAATCATTTTCTTTTCCTGCCGCCACGACACATCATTGTCCAGGCAGGGAAGGGGGAAGCGGCGGAGATACCTCAATGAGATTGCTGTTTTTCTTTATACATTATTATAATACGCGCGCGAAAGGCACTCTCATCACAAGAAAAAAAGCACAATTAACTTTTTTTACGAGAAAAAAGTGCTGTTTTTTTACTTTTTTTACTAAATTTGCTGCAAATATAAACATATTTGGGAAAACCAAGCATGAATCTTTAAGATGAAGCTAAAGCAAGCATTATTACTTTTCCTGTTTTTGCCGTTCATGGGCTGCCTCTCATCCTACGGGCAGCATCTTGCCATCAGCAACAATCTGCTGTTTGATGCGGCTGGGGCACTCTCAGCGGGCGTCGAGATTCCATTGTCGAAAAAGACCTCGTTTGAGACCTACGGCAGTCTGCGGCCCTGGAAGAGAGGGGAGCAGAAAGTGCACAAGCACTGGGCGGTGCAGAGCCAGCTGCGTATATGGCCCTGCCAGGTGATGAATGGCTTTTTCTTCGGCCCCTACGTGCACGCCGGAGAGTTTAACATCGGCAACAAGAGCTTCTGCTTAGGCCTGCTCAACGGGCTGAAGCCCAACCGCTATGAGGGCTGGCTGGCAGGCGGCGGCATCGGCGCCGGCTATGAGTATGCCTTGGCAAAGCACTGGAACATCGGTGCAGAGCTGGGCATAGGCTATACCTATATAGACTACAAGAAGTTTGACTGTGAGGTATGCGGACCACAGAGGGATGACGATGTGTACCACTACGTAGGCATCTCGAAGCTGGGCCTCAGCCTTATCTACGTCTTTTAACTAAAACATTCGCTGTTGCAACATGAGCATGAATGACTATAAAACAGGTCGCGGACTCGCGCGCCTACTCACGTTTTCGATGCTGCTATTCCTTCTGTCGGGAGTGCAGAAGGCCCAAGCAGCCGACTACGACTATGTGTTGAAAATCAATCGCTCGGCACTGGCCGTGGTCGACAGCAATGTGGTGGCGTCCTTTCAGGTCACTGCCATACAGGATGTGCCCGCCATGCAGTCGGTGGTGCTGGTGCCGGAGCTGATAGACACCGTCACGATGCGGAAGGTGGAGCTGCCGATGATATTCATCAACAGCCGCAACCAGCAGATTTACTTTGAGCGCAGCCTGAAAGACGAGTATCCCGATGCCATAGCCGTGCGCAAGAAGAATGGCCAGAATCTCGACATCGACTATCTGCGCTCGGTGAAATATGAGCCATGGATGGACAATGCCGTGCTGAAGCTGAAGAAGCAGAGCTGCGCCTGCAGCAACCCGCAGGACAGGGGCGAGATGATTATTGCCATGTTCCCCAAGGAAGAAGTGCCGCCCATCATCAACCTCTTCCCCGTCTATCTGCTGCCGCCTGCCGACAACTCGGTGAAGGTGCGCGAGGAGCGCGGCTCGGCCTTCCTGTGCTTCGAGGTGAACAAATGGGACATCAAGCCCGACTACATGACCAACCCCGTGGAGTTGCAGAAGATACACAACAGCGTGAACCTGGTGAAGAACGACTCCGACGTCACCATCCAGCGCATGACCATCGAAGGCTTTGCGTCGCCCGAAGCACCCTACGAGCACAACCTCATGCTCAGCGAGAACCGCACGGAAGCACTGAAGAGCTACCTGCTGCGCACCAACATTGCCAAGGGCATCAGAATAGAGGCTACGGGCAAGGGCGAGAACTGGGAAGGCTTCATGAAACAGCTGAACAGCAGGAGCGACGCGCCGCAGCAGAGCCGGCTGATGAGCATTGCCACCAGCAGCATCTCGCCAGACGAGAAAGAGAAGCGGATGCGCAAAGAAGCTCCCGAAGGATTCAGATATGTGGTGGAGAACTGGTTCCCCGAACTGCGCTGCACCAACTATACCGTCATCTACACCGTGCGCCCGTTCACCATCGAGGAGTCGGAGCGAGTGTTTGAGACACGCCCCATCAACCTCAACCTGAACGAGATCTACCGTCTGGCCGACAAATATGCCAACGACCAGGAGAAATACTACTCCATCATCCGCAAGGCTTACATGCTCTATCCCAACGACTCATACATCAACCTCACCATGGCATGCCTTGCCATCAAGAAAGGCGAGGCCGACGAGGCTGCCGAATACCTGAGCAAGGTGAACGACTGCCCTGAGCGGACGATGAACGAAGGCCTCGTGGCCTGGATGAGGGGTGATGCCGACAAGGCCGTACAGCTTGTGGAAAAGGCACGGCAGCAGGGAGTGAAGCAGGCAGAGGTGCAGCTTCAGGAATTTGGAAAACTCAAAAACAAACAATAAATAAAAAAAGAAAACTATGTTCCAGTCAATCAAATTCATCTTTGCACTGCTATTGGCCAGTGCCGTCGTTTGCAGCTGCAGCCAGCGCGAAGACATTGACGATGCCGTCGACACCAACACAGAAAACACGGTGGAAGAGGCTAGCGTCGTATTCCGTCTACAAGCCAACGCCCCGACGGCTTTGACGACACGTAGTGTGGAAGACAGCTACAATCATGTACAGGGAACGCAGGAAGAGTACCAAGTGAACAACGCCAGGATCTATCTCTTCGACGCGCCCACCAAGCTCTTCGTCAAGAGCATCATGCTCACCAACCTGACGCGCACGGGCACCGATGCCAACGGCTACGTCATCTATGAAGCAGAGCACGTGTCGGTGCCACAGGGCACATACGACATCTTCGTCACCGCCAACACCGGGCGCTATATCAACAAGACGACGGAGAGCGAGTTCCTGGCCGACATCGACAGCCTGACATACGTCAGGGGTGCCATCCAGGACATTTCGGGCGGCATCGTGATGACCAACCGCGCATCCGAGAACACCGGCACCGTGATTACCAAGAGCGAAGACAATGAAGACAACGTGGTGAGCATCACGCTGGAGCGCGTCCTGGCACGCATCGACATTGCCAAGAGCAGCAATTCATTCCCGCTGACCGACGAAGCCAACCAGCAGTATGCCTCCATCACCCTTGAAGGCCACTACATCGTCAACCTGCCCAAGTATTACTACTCCTACCGTCACACCGCCGCCCTCACCTCAATGGACGAGCCCGTGTGGGACATCAACGAGCACTTCGGCAACGTGAAGGACGTCAACGGTTATGTCATCGACCCCGATTTCTTCAAGAAAACCATCGATGCCACCAGCTTCACCAACGCCGGCAAATACTATGAGCACTTCTACGGCGACTACAGCAATCCCAATGCCGTGGCATGGACAGCCTTCAAGCCCGCCAGCGAGACGCCGCAGTACAACACCACCTACTGCCTGGAGAACTGCACACTGGCTCCCGCACAGAAGAACGGCTACAGCACCGGCGTGCTCTTCAAGGCAAAGCTGGAGCCCTACAACAACGTCTATCATCTTGCCGACAACGGCACCCTGCAGGTCATCACCGACAAGAACCAGTATCCCGAAGTGCTCTACTACTTCAACTACAAGTTCTATGACTCGCCCCAGGCACTGGCATCCGCTATCGGCATCAACGACATCAACGGCAACAGCTTCGACCTCTACCAGGCAAAGAAATACGAGAAGGACGACGACGGATACCACTGCTATTACACCTACTGGATCCGCCATCTTGACAACTACAAGCCCACCAGCATGGGCGTGATGGAGTTTGCCATCGTGCGCAACAACCTCTACCGCATCCTCGTCACCAATGTGTCGGGACTGGGATACCACGAGGTGACCGTCAATCCTGACACGCCCGACGAGGGTGAGACCTATCTCAAGGCTGTGCTCAACGTGAAGCCATGGATTGTAAGAGACCTGACAAACATTATACTGTAAATCCATTAAAGTTGCAGACCGTGAAGAACCGTGTCAAACTGTGGCTCGTTTCCATGCTGTGCGTCATGCCATTGGTGTCCTGCACGTGGGTGAAGGACGACACTGACGACTGCCCCTACGGATTCTGGCTCAAGCTGCACTACACCTACAATATCCTGGATGTAGAGGCGGCGCCGGAATACGTCACGGATGCACACGTCTATGTCTATGACGCAAACGGGAACTATGTCAAGCGCATTAACGCCACTTGGAACGACCTGAAAGCCAACGACTACCGCATCAGGGTGGAAGACCTCGCTGAGGGCGACTATCAGTTTGTGGTGTGGAGCGGAATGGGCGACAGCCAGTATTCAGTAGCCGGCGACACACAGGCAAAGGATGAATACCGGCTATCGCTCGTCGAGGAAGGCGGTACTTCTGCCCAGGAATTGCCGTCACTCTTCTACGGCAGCCTGCCCACCGTTCACTACGACAAATCCTATGCCGTGCATCACATCGACATGATGAAGGACACCAACCAGCTGGCCTTGCTCGCCGTGCCCGTCGCGGAAGACACGGAGGTGTCGGTCAACGACTTCAGCATGAAGGTTGTCACCGCCAACGGCATCATGGACGCACGCAACCAGATAGCAACTGAAGCGGCAACCACCTACCTGCCTTTCGCCCAGGAAGATGTCACCTTCGACGACCCCGACTATGGAGAGCTGCATGGCGCCAAGTTCGGCATCAGCACACTGCGGCTGATGGAGAACAGCGACTGCCGCATCATCCTCGAGAAGAGCAGCACGGGCGAGACAGTGTTCAACATCTCGCTGCCAGAATACATCGGGATGATTGGTTCGCTCTACACCAACCTGGGCAGGCAGCTGTCCGTGCAGGAATATCTGGACCGGCAGGACTTCTATACCATCGTTTTCTATCTCTCTGGCGACCTCGACCAGCTCATCCAGCTGCGGGTCAACAGCTGGAGAGTCAGGGCTTATAATCACTTAAAACTTTAAGTGCGTGTTCCACAGAGTGAAAAGACATTGTGCAGCCTCGCCCGCTCCTAAGGATGCCGTGTGCGCAGCCGTTCCCCCGTTCCGCCGGAGCGGGAGAAGCGGCGTCGTCAGCACCCTTCTGCTGCTGTTGCTCGTCCTTCTGATGCCTGCATGTCAGCATGACATGGAGCAGGATGACTACGTCGCGCCAAAGATGAATGGTGGTGAGCAGCTGGCTGAAGACAGCATGGTCAACCTGTCGCTGAGACTGAGAGTGGCAGCAAGCCAGAGCACAACAGATGAGAACTATTTCCGCAACGAGTACATAGTCAGCCGACTGGAATTGTGGTTCTTCGATGCCGAGACGAAAAAGTTCTTTGCCCGCCTGGTGACGAATGACCTGACAGAGGCCGAGACTGCCATCTCCAACCAATACGACATCACCTATCTCCTCAAAGACGTGAGGCTCAAGGCCGGGGTGTATGACATCTTTGCCATTGCCAACTATGACTACAGCACAGAGGACATAGAAGACGAGGCAGACTTCCTCAACCTGGTTGATGCCATGACTTACAGCAAAGGCATTGAGGCGTCAATACCCGAAACCGGCCCCGTAATGACCAGCCGCGCCACCGAACTGCTGGCCGTCAATCTGGTGCCGTGGATTGACAAGGAGTATGTGCTCAGCGTAGATATTGAGCGAGTGATGGCAAAGATACAGATAGGCGTCCTTCACAACACCTTCCAGCTGAAGCATGGTGAGAGGAAGTATGCCGACATCAACATCACCAACTACAAGCTGGTCAACCTCAACAACCGCTATTACCTGTTCCAGCATAAGGACGTAATGGAGGAGTTCAATGACCAGCCGCAGTTCGTATTGCCCGACAACTTCAATGACTATAGCGACGAGGGAGAACAGTATGTCGTAGACCCGCTCTTCTACCTGAAGACAACGAATGGTGCCGATGCTGCAGCTTTCTCCGGCTACTACAACTCATGGTTCGGCAACTTCACCACCACCGATTTTGCCTCCATGCCTTCGGCCGGCAACTATGGCTACGCCTACATCCTTGAGAACACCTCATTCAAGACAAGCCAGAAGAACGGCTATTCGCCCGGCATCGTGTTCAAAGCGGCCGTCAGTCCCGTCTTCGTCTATCTCTACGACGACACGCAGAAGACGCTGAAGGAAGACTACCGCCCAGAGTATTGGCCCAACACCATCTACCTGTACAAGTACAACTTCTACGAATCCATCAAGGCCATCAACATGGCTGGCGACCTCTCGCTCGACGAGTTGGAGACCTATACGGATGCACAGCTGAAGGCCTACGGCATCAAGCAGTGCAAGTTTAACATGGGTGTCTACGAAACATACTACACCTATTGGATACATCATCGCAACAGTCCGTCTGCCAACATGGGGCCCATGCAATATGGTATCGTCAGGAACAATTTCTACAGGATTGTCGTCTCCGGAGTCAGCGGCGTCGGCAACAGCAGTATTGCACCCGACGTCATGCGCGACAACTATCCCAACTCCTATGCAGACGTCATCGTTGGCGGACAGTGACCATCAACATGTTTTACAGATGACACAAGAAAGAAAAACACAAATAGAAGAGCGCATCGTAGACGTGCTGAAAACGGTCTACGACCCCGAGATTCCCGTCAACATCTTTGACCTGGGAATGATTTACAAGATAGACGTAAAGGATGACAATGACGCGGAAAGCGACACAGGAGCCATCGTTGAACTGGACATGACGTTCACTGCTCCCAATTGTCCTGCCGCCGACTTCATCCTTGAAGACGTGCGCACGAAGGTAGAGAGCGTTGACGGCGTAAAGGCAGCCACCGTCAACCTTGTCTTCGAGCCCGCCTGGGACCAATCAATGATGAGCGAGGAGGCAAGGGTGGAACTGGGATTCTAATTAAGTGTTGAGTGTAGAATTGAGAGTGTATAGTTTGCTACCGCCTTTCCATTATGCCACGAAAAGAGAGTATATTGCGTATTAAATCTGAGCTGTTTGCTGACAGGATAGTAAAGCTGTATCAGTATGTCTCGAAAAAGAATGAGACAAATATGTCCAACCAGATTTATCGCAGTGGTACGAGCATTGGAGCAAATATTGCAGAAAGTATTAATGCGCAAAGCAAATCAGACTTCATTAACAAGCTAAGTATTGCGCTAAAAGAAGCAAATGAGACAGAGTATTGGCTCAATCGCCTTTACCATGCACACTACATTGACGAAAAAGGGTTCCATTCAATGAAAAACGACAATGACGAACTCATAAAGATGTTAGTTTGTTCAATAAAAACGACAAAGAAAAGTATAGAATAAATAGTAAAGAGGAAATGCGGTAGCAAACTCTAAACTCTACACTCTAAACTATCAACTATCAATGAAACCTGTCTATTTCCTTTCCGATGCCCATCTCGGCTCATGGGCCATCCCGCATCAGAGGATGCAGGAGCGGCGCCTCGTGCGGTTCCTCGACAGCATCAAGGAGAAAGCCGCCGCCGTCTATCTGCTGGGCGACATGTTCGACTACTGGTTTGAGTTCAAATATGTAGTGCCGCGCGGCTATACACGCTTCTTGGGAAAAATATCGGAACTGACCGACATGGGCGTCGAGGTACACTACTTCACGGGCAACCACGACATCTGGAGCTTCGGATACTTAGAGAAGGAGTGTGGCGTCATCCTTCACCGTCAGCCGCTTACCACCGAGATCTACGGCAAGGTGTTCTGTCTGGCCCACGGCGACGGCTTGGGCGACCCCAGCAAGAAGTTCAAGTTCCTGCGCTGGCTCTTCCACAGCAAGGCCTGCCAGTTCTTCCTCGCCACCCTGCATCCCCGCTGGAGCGTATGGCTGGGACAGACATGGGCGAAACACTCGCGGCTGAAGCGACCCAACGGCGAGGAACTGCCTTACATGGGTGAAAACCGCGAGCACCTCATCCTCTACACCAAGAAATACATCCAGTACCACTCCAACGTTGACTACTTCATCTACGGCCACCGACACATCGACATCGACCTGCAGCTGACGCACAAGGCCCGCGTCGTCATCCTCGGCGACTGGATCAGCCACTTCAGCTACGTCGTCTTCGACGGCGAGCACTTCCTCACACAGCAGTATATTGAAGGCGAGAGTCAGCCGTAAACACCCGTCATCTTCCTGATGACTGACATCAAGCAGCAAGGCATCACGACCGAGGAGTCCTGATGCCTTGCTGCTTTGTCACTATGCCCTGATAAAGAAAAAGCGGGAAACCCTCGCCGAGGACTTCCCACTGTTTATCATCACTGAGTGAAAGGTAATTAGAGACCTTTCAAGAGGCTTTCCAGCTCTGAGGGGTCAATGTTGGCCTCAGTGGCTTCCTTCTCCAGACGCTCCATCTCCTTGGGAAGATCGGCCATCAGCTTGCTGACCTTCTCCTCATACTTTTTCTCGGACTCTTCATTAAATGCCTTTCTCTCCTCGTCAGACATGTTCTTCATATACTCGGTAAGCTCAGCCTGAGCAGCCTCCATATCCTTCTGGATACCTTCTATCTTCTCCTTGAGGGCCTTCAGGTCGTCAGCCGACTTAATGTGGGTGTCCTTCAAAGCACTTACCATATCCTCCATGATGCTCATCATCTTTTCTTCGGGAGAACTGCTGCAAGAAGTGAAGCTCAGGCTCACCATGAATGCTGCGAGAACAGCGAAAATCATTTTCTTCATAATTGTAACTGAATTATTAAATTTGATGCCTACTCTTTACAGGATTTTCGGCATTACTCCTTTTCTGACAATTTTGGACGCATTTTGCAATGACGGGACAAAGTTACACTTTTTTTTTCATTTCACCATACATTTTTTAAACTTTTTTTGCGCAAAGCGTAAAAAAAGCTCGTCCCTTCGGGACTGTTCGCTGCGTCAACCATGTCGCAGGAGTAGAACAGTCACGAAGGGACGACTGAAGACGATGGTGAGTACCAATCGTCCGATGGTGAGTACCTACCGTCCGAAGGTGAATACCTACCGTCCAGGCAGGGGCAAAGCCCTATAAGAGGAGGTTCATCGTGTCGGTGGCAATCATCAGCTCCTCGTCGGTGGGAATGACAACCACTTTGACACGCGAGTCGTCGGCAGAGATAACCGCCTCCTCGCCACGCACCTTGTTCTTCTCTTCGTCGAACTTGATGCCGAGGAACTCCATGTCCTTGCACACCTCTGAGCGCATAGACACCTGGTTCTCGCCCACGCCGGCGGTGAACACCACGACGTCGAGGCCACCCATGGCTGCTGCGTAAGCACCGATATACTTCTTAATGCGGTAGAAATACATGTCCTGAGCCAGCTTGGCACGCTCGTCGCCGCTCTTGGCAGCGTTCTCCACGTCGCGCATGTCGCTCGAGCCGCCAGTCAGACCGGCCACGCCGCTCTTCTTGTTCAGCAGATTGCTCATGCCGTCGGCGTCAAGGCCCAGCTTCTTCTCGATGAACGTCACAGCGCCGCCGTCGATGTCGCCGGCACGCGTGCCCATCACCAAGCCCTCCAGCGGCGTCAGACCCATCGACGTGTCGATGCACTTGCCGTCGACGACAGCAGCTATCGAGCCGCCGTTGCCCACGTGGCAGGTCACCATCTTCGTGCCCTCGGCGGGAATGCCCAGGAACTCGCAGGCACGAGCCGAGACGTAACGGTGGCTGGTGCCGTGGAAGCCGTAGCGGCGGATGCCGTACTTCTCGTACAGCTCGTAGGGAATGGCGTACATGTAAGCCTTCGGCGGCATGGTCTGGTGGAAGGCCGTGTCGAAGACGCCCACCTGGGGCAGGCCCGGCATCAGCTCCTTCACAGCGTTCACACCCTTCAGGTTGGCAGGGTTGTGCAGCGGGGCCAGGTCAGAGCACTTCTCAAACTCCTTCAGCACCTCGTCGGTCAGGATGACACTCTTGTTGAACTTCTCGCCGCCATGCACCATGCGGTGTCCCACGGCGTCAATCTCGCTCAGATCTTTGATGACACCTATCTCAGGGTCGGTCAGCAGTGAGAAAATGAACTTCACGCCCTCGGTGTGCTCGGGAATGTCGTGCATAATCTGCTTTTTCTCGCCATTGGCCAGTTTTACCTTCACGAAGGCACCATCGAGGCCGACGCGCTCGGCGCCGCCGCTTGTCATCACACTCTTGTCGTCCATGTTATACAGCGCATACTTGATGCTGGACGAGCCGCAATTCAAAACTAATATCTTCATTCTTTTTAGTGAAGAGTGAAGAGTGAAGAGTGAAGAATTTGCTACCGCATCTCCAACACTCTCTACTCTTCACTCATTTTGTTAGGTTGTTATTTTTATTTATTGTCTTAACAGATGATACCAACAATGCGATGACTTCCCCTAAATCATTTGCCATACTGTCAAAGGCTTTATCGTCCAAATGTCCGGTATCGTGCAAAAGATTCAGCCAGTTCATTGTCTCATTGGCCTCTTTTAGAGCGTTATGAAGCTTCGAAGCGAAGTCTGAAGGGCTTTGCGCAAATTCCGACTCATGTACATTAGCAGAAATGGAAGTTCCCGACCGCAACACTTGCTTGTAAATGACCTGCAACTTCCAATCGCTCTCAGTAAAATGAAGAAACATCTTCACAATTCTGATTGCGAAATGGTAGCTTTTGATATGAAGCGGGCCTCCTTCTCTGTTATAGTGTATCATTGCGGTAGCAACTTCTTCACTCTTCACTCTTCACTCTTCACTTTTTAGCATCCATTGCCTGGCACGCTGTAATGGCTACCAAATAATAGATGTCGTCGACTGAGCAGCCGCGGCTGAGGTCGTTGACAGGACGGGCGATGCCTTGCAGGATGGGTCCCACGGCTGTTGCTCCTGCCAAGCGCTGCACCAGTTTGTAGGCGATGTTGCCCACCTCCAGGCATGGGAACACGAGGACGTTGGCATTGCCGGCTATGTCTGAGCCGGGTGCCTTCTTCTTGCCTACTGCGGGCACGAGTGCTGCATCCGCCTGCAGCTCGCCGTCTATTTTCAGCGTCGGGTCCAGCTCCTTGGCCAGGCGTGTGGCCTCCACGACCTTGTCCACCACCTCGTGGCTGGCGCTTCCCTTCGTCGAGAACGAGAGCATGGCCACGCGCGGGTCAGCAAAGCCGGCCACGCTCTTGGCCGTCTGTGCGGTGCATACGGCTATCTGGCTCAGCTGGTTGGCATCGGGCATAGGCGTCACAGCGACGTCGCCCACCACGAGCACACCGTTCTCTCCATACTCCGGCTTATCGGTAATCATCAGCATGGCGCCGCTGACGCAGGTGATGCCCGGGGCACACTTGATAATCTGCAGGGCAGGGCGCAACGTCTCTCCTGTTGTCGACAGCGCACCGCTGATCTGTCCGTCGGCACCCTCGGTCTTGATAATCATGCAGCCCAGGTAGAGCGGATCCTTCACCAGCTCGCGGGCTTTCTCGATGGTCATGCCCTTCTTCTCGCGCAGTTTCTGCAGCAGCTGTGCCATCTCCTCCGAGCGCTCATAGTTCAGCGGGTCGATGAGCGTAGCCTTGTCAATGTTTTTCAGGCCTTTCTCTTCGGCCAAGGCGTGTACTTTCTCTGGATTGCCTATGAGGATGAGGTCAGCCACGTCGTCGGCCAGCACACGGTCGGCAGCAGTGAGCGTGCGCTCTTCCTCAGCTTCAGGCAGCACGATGCGCTGTTTGTTGCTCTTCGCACGTGCAATGATTTGTTCAATAAGTCCCATTGTTTTTTTTCGTTTGATATTTTGGTGAATAACAGTAATAAGTGTCTCAGCAGTCAGTTCTCGACATAGTCCACATATTCGCCCTCGTTTTTCCCGAATATTTTCTTGTTTGCCTCATCCGGCGAGCGGTCGTCGATGATGGTCACTCCGCCAGCTGTGTGCGTGGTGCGATATGTTTGCTGTTGCTGTCGCTGTTCTTGCTGGTGGCGTGCGGTGCGGTTAGGGTCGCCCTTGAAGTATTCCTCATCGAATACGGGCCCCTGATTGGGGTGCTTCCTGTAGTAATATTTGTCAGCCATCCGCTGAAAGGCATCGTCCTGCATGCTGTCCTGCATGGCTTCACGGATGGCGCGCATACGCTTCCGCACTTTCCACACGAGAACGGCCATGAAGCCGGTGACGATGAGGAAAAAGAACCCGAATAGTGCAAGAAAGAATTTCATAGGCTATTAGTTCAGATGTATGAATGAGTGAATATCACTTGGCTTCTTGTTTCTGCGTAATGACCGATAGAATGAGATACCAGGCAATAATGATGGCCAATGCCCCGATGCCAAAGAAAATGAGCAATGGCAGGCAGCTGCCCAGGAACAGCCATTTCACCTCGTTTCCCTTCCACCCCCAAGTCTTGAATTTGAGGGCGAACATGGGTATCTCGCTGACCAGCAGATAGCAGCTGAGCAGCATCAGCACGAGGAGTATAGGCATGATGGCCGGCACGAAAGGAATCTTCGGTCCCCAGCCTACGATGAGGCTTCCCCAGAACAAGGCGTTGGCCGGCGTCGGCATGCCTATGAATCCCATGGTCTGACGCTCGTCGAGATTGAACTTGGCTAGCCTCAATGCCGAGAAAGCCGCCATGATGAAAGCCAGGAACGGCAGGTAGGAAAAGACAAACAGCAAGATGTCGCCCATCAAGCCCTCTTCCACCTTCAGCTCATACATTCTGTTGAGCCCCAACAGCACATGAAAGAGCATGGCCGACGGTGCTACGCCGAAAGTCACCACATCGGCCAGTGAGTCGAGTTCCTTGCCTATGGGCGAGCTGACGCCCAAGAGCCGGGCGCTCATCCCATCGAAGAAGTCGAACACTGCACCGGCAATGATGGCCCACAATGCCGCCGAGTATAAACCATAGACAGCTAATACGACAGCAACGCAGCCCGAGATGAGGTTGCAGCAGGTGATGGCGTTTGGAATGTGTTTCTTCAAGGCTTCAGATTTGAGTATTGAGATGTAAGACTTAAGGCAGTCGTGCAATGACGGTGAGGTCGCCCGTTGTGGCTTGTCCCATTTTCACCTCTGGCTTTGAGCCGAGTGGCAGATAGACATCTACACGCGAGCCTAACTTGATAAAGCCCAGGTGCTCATCGATGTAGCACTCTTCCAAATCCTTGGCATAGGTGACGATTCTTCGCGCCATGGCTCCTGCTATCTGCCTCACGAGCACCTCTTGTCCATCGGGCGTTTCTATCATCGTGTCGGCGTGCTCGTTCTCCTCACTGGCCTTAGGCAGCCATGCTTTGTGGAAATTGCCGTCGAAATGGCGCACGAACTTCACGCTGCCATCCACCGGGAACCAGTTGGCATGCACGTTCAGCGGACTCATGAAGATGCTGATCATCAGACGGCGGTCATGGAAATAGTCATTTTCCATGGTTTCTTCCAAGACGACAATCTTTCCATCGGCCGGCGCCACCACCACTTTCTCCGTGTCACCGGAGAAATAGCGTATGGGACAACGGTAGAAATTGAGTACCAACAGCCACACTGTGCCGAAGACAGCAACAAAAGCCGCAAAAGGAATCCAACTGTCGCAGAGCCGCCACAGCACTACAGCTATGGCAACAATGACAAACAAACTGTAAAGCAGTTCGTTGGTGCCTTCGCGGTGAATACGTATCTTTTTAAGTTTCTTAATCCTTTTTCCCATGACTTGCTAATCAGCCTTCGCTAATTCAGTGCAAAGGTAATACTTTTTTACTTAGCGAGCAAACTTTTTCTTGCAAAAATGGCAGTTTGTAGCAGAAAAAGCGTAACTTTGCGGCCTCGTTGCACTCAAGATGAGTGCCTCAAGTGTTAACCCTCAACATTCAAGATAGAAAAATGGCATTGATAAAATCGTACAGAGGCCTGTCGCCGCAATGGGGCACAGGCTGTTATTTCAGTGAGAACGCCACCATCGTTGGCGATGTGAAAATGGGCGACGACTGCTCCATCTGGTTTGGCGCTGTGGTTCGCGGCGACGTGGCTCCCATCACGATGGGCAACCGCAGCAACGTTCAGGACGGCGCTGTGGTGCATGTGACGAACACCGTTGGCCCGACGCATATCGGCAACGACGTGACCATCGGCCACTGTGCCTGTGTCCACGCCTGCACCATCCACGACGGTGCCCTCATCGGCATGGGTGCCACCATCCTCGACGGTGCCGAGATAGGCGAGGGAGCCATCATCGCTGCCGGTGCCTTGGTGCTGCAGAACACGAAGGTGGGAGCTCACGAGCTGTGGGGCGGTGTGCCTGCCAAGATGCTGAAGATGGCCAAGCCGGGCATGGCCGAGGCCTATGCCGAGCATTATGTGGGCTATGCCCACGAGTACTTAGAGGCAGACGCGGCGGAGTAGCAGAGGCGGTGCCTCTGCCTACGGGAAGCCTGGAAACTGATGAGGCGGAGGGGCAGAGGCGGTGCCTCTGCCTACGGGCAGCCTGGAAACTGATGAGGCGGAGCGGCAGAGGCGGTGCCTCTGCCTACGGAAAGCTTAGTAACCGGTTTTGTAGATGACCTTCCCGGCACCACTGGTAATCTTCAGGGCCTCGGGATGCTCATTGATGAAAGAGTCGATGTGGCGCACACGCTTCTCGGCCAGTATCTCGTCCATGGCGATGAGGATGCCCGTCTCCTCCACGTCGCCAAAGCCATAGTTGATGGCAGTGCCGAAGAGCTTCATCGTTGGCGAGAGGCTCATATAGGCGTTCACCAGCGGCGGGATGTTGTAGCCCAGCTTGCGTATTTCGCGGTTCAGTATGCGGTAGTCGCCCTTGAAGTCATTTTCACAGAAAAGTGCTTCAAGGGTTTTCTCGTCTGTTTCAATTTTCAGCGGTTTCATCGGTACTACGAGGTTCTCCTTGTCGTCGAAATACTTCTTCAGGAAGTAGAGTATCATGTCGCGTCCCTCGCGGATATAGCTGGGGTACATGGTCATCTTGCCGAAGAAATATTTCACGTTTGGCATGATGACGGTGAGTGCCCCGAGGCCGTCCCATAGGTTGTCGAGGGCGAAGAGGCTCTTGGCTCCCATGCGCGAGCTTTGGTATGGCAGGCTGACAAACGAGCGTCCCAGCTCTATGGTGTAGGGCATGTAGTCGTTGAGGAACTTCTCGCTGAAGTGGAACATGTGGCTGGTGGCCAGCTTGGGCTGCCCGTCGTCGCCTATCTCCCACTTTGTCCCTTCCAGGTAGCGGTAGCCGCCGATGATTTCCTCTTCCTCCGGGTTCCACACGATGAGCTGCTTGTAGCAGTTCTCGCAAGTGTCAAACTCGTCAAGGTCGCAGTCCTTGCCCGTTCCTCCTCCGGCCTCGCGGAAGGCAATCTCGCGCAGGCGGCCAATCTCGCGCAGCACATTGGGGGCGTTGTGTGCCGTGACGATATAAATCTCGTTATTACTCTTGTTCGTCATGCGCAGCTGGCGCTCAGGCGTCAGTTCGCTCTTGAGCACTTCGGCGGGGATAGGGGCGATAATAGGTTGTTCCATGGCTTAGTTTTATGGGACTTATGAGACTTATGGGACTTATGAGAATTGCAGGGTATATAGTTGGTCTTTCACGTACTCTGCCCACTGGGCTGGAGTCTTCGACTTGTCGGTGAAGGTCTGCCAGGGGATGGGCTTGCCGATGTGTACGGGGAAGGTGTTGCCCGTGTTCTTGTACATCTCGTCTACGAGAAAGAGCATGGCCACGTTCACCTTCTTGATGCAGCGGTCGCTGATGTTCGAGAGGCGGTAGAAGAAGTTCGAGTTGCGCCCTCCGAAGTGTATGGGCACCACGTCGCGCTGCGTCTCCACGCTCTTGGTGATAAAGGTTTTCTTCCACGGCAGGTCGCGTATCTCGCCATTGCGGCGGCGTGAGCACAATCCGGCAGGAAACATCAGCATGTGGTAGTTGCTCCTGAAACCGGCCTCCACCATCGCGGGGAAGTTCCGGCTCTGCTGCCCTGTCTTGTTGATGGGGATGCAGAGGGGAGCCAGACCGGGAAGGTTCATCAGCATGTCGTTGACCAGATAGCGGAAGTTGTCGCCATAGTGGCGGCCGATGAGTGCACCGAGTGCCACGCCGTCGATGCCACCCATAGGATGGTTGCTCACAAAGGTGTAGAGCCGTCCGTCGTCCTTCGATGGCAGGTTTTCCTCGCCCGTCACCTCCAGTTTGGTGCCAAGAAACTCCATACAGGCCTCCAGCCAGGGCGTGCCCTTCAGGTCGCGCGCGTCCCACAAGAATTTGTTGCACTGATCCTCGTGGGCAATCTTGCGCAGCCAGTTCACAGCGAATCCCGGAACCCAGCGGGCTTTCTTGCCCATCTTGTCATGCAAAACCTTATTGATGTCAATAGTTTTTTCAGTAATTGTTTCCATCTTGTTCACACGGCTCAACAATCGCCATGAATGAATTTCAGCCTGCAAAAATAATACTTTTCTTTCTATTTCCATTTTTTTTCTCGCTAAAAATCTGCTTTTTCACACTTTTTTTACAAAAGTATTTTACAAAAGGGCCTAATTTACTACGGTTCATTCAAATGGGCGCACCATTTTGCCAGGGCACACCACCACGGAGACAGGGCGCCTTCGTCTTCTGCGCGACCGTCAGAAAAAAGTCCGAAGGCTTCGGACTGTTTGTCCGAAGGCTTCGGACGGACTGTCCGAAGGCTTCGGACTTTTTTTTCAACTGTGGAATTAAAAGAGCGGTCATCATCGCCATGCACACATCATGGGGTTTTGTGTAAAAAAAAGGGGGCAAAACGGCCAAAAAACAAAAAAATAAATATTTTTGAAAAAAAGATGGGGAAAAGTGGGGGAAAGTGGAGGAAAATGTTTATCTTTGCACACGAGAACAAAAAACGCTATCCATACGCTGATGAGATTCCTTGGAAACATAGAAGCTAAGACCGACGCCAAAGGCCGCGTCTTCCTGCCTGCCACCTTCCGCAAGATGCTGCAGGCCGAAGGCAGCGAGTCGTTGGTGATGCGCAAGGACATCCATCAGAAGTGCCTCGTGCTCTACCCTGAGCGTGTGTGGAACGAGCGTGTCGATGCCCTTCGTGCCCGTGTGAACGAGTGGGACGACATGGGCCAGATGGTGATGCGCCAGTACATGAAGGAGGTGGAGATTGTGACGCTCGACGGCAACGGCCGCTTCCTCATCCCGAAGCGCTATTTGCAGATGGCGGAGATAGACCAAGCCGTGCGCTTCATCGGCATGACCGACACCATCGAGATATGGGCGGCCGAGAAGGCGGAGCAGCCCTTCCTATCGCAGGAGGACTTCGCCGCGAAGCTGAAAGCCATCATGGCGCCGAAGGTTGACATGTTGAAAGCTGAAGACTGAAGGTTAAAAATAGAGAGTTAATAAGTGAATAGTCGATGATGACAGTGGAAACATACCACGTTCCTGTGCTACTCAAGGAGAGCGTCGACGGGCTGGACATCCAGCCCGACGGCGTCTATGTAGACGTCACTTACGGCGGCGGAGGGCACTCTCGCGAGATCATGCGCCATCTGGGGCCGAAGGGACTGCTCTTCGGTTTCGACCAGGACGAGGATGCCGAGCGTAACATGGGCAACATGGGCAACACGCCCGGCGGGCCGCGCTTCATCTTCGTGCGCAGCAACTTCCGCTACGTCAAGCAGTGGATGCGCTACCACGGCATCAGCCACATCGACGGGCTGCTGGCCGACCTGGGCGTGTCGTCGCATCACTTCGACGCTGCCGAGCGCGGCTTCTCCTTCCGCTTCGATGCGCCTCTCGACATGCGCATGAACCGCCGCGCCACCCTGACAGCCGCCGACGTGGTGAACAACTACAGCGAGGAGCAGCTGGCCGACGTGCTCTACCTCTACGGTGAGCTGCGCAACGCCCGCCAGGTGGCCGCCGCCATAGTGAAGGCCCGCCAGCAACGACCCATCAGCACCACGGCCCAGCTGCAAGAGGCCGTCGAGCGGCTCTTCGCACGCGAGCGCGAGAAAAAAGAGGTGACGAAGGTCTTCCAGGCGCTCCGCATAGAGGTGAACCACGAGATGGACGCCCTGGCACAGATGCTCACCGCCGCCACCACGCTGCTGCGCCCCGGCGGACGGCTCAGCGTCATCACCTACCACTCGCTGGAAGACCGCATGGTGAAGAACATCATCCGCTCAGGACGCATAGACGGACGCCAGCAGCAGGACTTCTTCGGGCACACCACTTGCACCCTGCGGCCCATTGGCAAGCCCATCGTGCCAAGCAGCGACGAGCTGCAGCAGAATCCGCGCAGTCGCAGTGCCAAGCTGAGAGTGGCGGAGAAGACGGTTTGAGAGTTGAGAGTTGAGAGTTGAGAGTTGAGAGTTGAGAGTTGAGAGTTGAGAGTTAAGAGTTAAGAGTTTAGAGTTTAGAGTTGATAGTTGAAACATAGATATAGCTCATGGCCAAGAAAGACAATCAGATAGAGGACAACGACGTGCACTTCACCGTAGAGGAGGCAGTGGAGTCGACTGAAGAGCAACCGGCAGAGAGCCCTGCCGAGGGCACGAAGGAGCACCTGACGGCAAAGCTGAAGAACCAGATCAGCCAGACGCGTGAGAGCGATGAGGCCCCGTCGGCCTCGCTGCGCCTGCGCGACGTGCTGGGCGGTGACTTCCTGTGGACGCTGGTGCGCCGGCAGATATGGCTCATCATCCTCGTCGTCATCATCGTCACTGCCTACGTCGCCGTGCGCTACCAGTGCCAGCAGGATGCCATCGACACGGCACAGCTGGAGAAAGACCTGATTGACGCGAAGTTTGAATCGCTCAGCAGTTCGAGCAACCTCACACGCATGTCGCGACAGAGCAACATCACCATGCTGCTGCAGCAGAACGACAGCGTGACAACGCTGCACCATGCCAATCAGCCCCCCTATATAATAGATGTACCCGAGGAGGAGAATTGAGAAGTAGAAGTGAGAAGTAAGAAGTGATAGATTATGAGTAAGTTCAGCAAGCAGAAAGTCATGCCGCGCTATTTCATCGTAGCCGTAGCACTCGTATTGGTAGGCATTGCAGTCATTGCGAAGGCCGCCTACACCATGACCGCAGAGAAGGAGTGGTGGGCCGAAGTGGCCAACAACCAAATCAACACTGCCGACAGCATCAAGCTGCCCAATCGCGGCAACATCCTGAGCTGCGACGGCGAGCTGCTGGCTGGCAGCATACCCGAATATGAAATGTACATCGACTTCCGCGCCGGTCTGCAGAAGTTAGACGATGGCACCTTCTTCGAGGACACGGCCTGGGTGCGCAAGCGCGCCGAGCTGTGGATGGAGAAGATAGACAGCATCTGCGACGGCCTGCACCGCATCTTCCCGCAGAAGTCGGCCGAAGACTTCCGCACACACCTCATGGAGGGCTTCGAGAAGAAGAGCCGCTGCTGGCGTGTGTGGCGCGGCAAGGTGGACTATGTCACCTTCAACGAGGTGAAGAAGCTGCCTTTCTTCAACCTGCCCCGCCACAAGTGCGGATTCTACGGCGAGGAGCATCCCGCACGCCGCCATCCCTTCGGGTCGCTGGCCGAGCGCACCATCGGTTCGCGCGACAGTGCACGCTACGGCATCGAGCTGGCCTACGACTCACTGCTGGCCGGCGCCTGTGGCATCGCACACAAGCAGAAAGTGCGCGACAAGATGGTCTATGTCACCTCTACGCCACCCATCGACGGTGCCGACCTCGTCACTACCATCGACATCGGCATGCAAGACCTGGCCGAGCAGGCACTGCTGAAAAAGCTGAAGGAAATAGAAGCACTCATGGGTGTGGCCATCGTCATGGAGGTGCAGACGGGCGACGTGAAAGCCATCGTCAACATGGAGCGAGCCGGCGACGGCACCTACCACGAGCTGCTGAACAATGCCTTGGGCTACCGCTGCGAGCCCGGCTCGGTGTTCAAGACCGCCAGCATCCTCGTTGCGCTCGACGACGCGGTGGTGGACACCTCCTACGTCATTCACACCGGCAGCGGCATCATGCCCATGCACGGAGCGAGGATGCGCGACCACAACTGGCATAGGGGCGGCTACCACGACATCAACGTGGCACGCGCGCTGGAGGTGAGCTCCAACATCGGCGTCAGCTATGTCATCGACCATTTCTACGGTTCCAACCCCACGAAATACGTGGAAGGCCTTCACCGCGTAGGTATCGGCATGGACCTGGGCATACCCCTCAACGAATACCGTGCGCCGAAGATACGCTACCCCAACTTCACCACGACCAACCGCGCCCTCTACTGGAGCAAGACCACCCTGCCCTGGATGTCAATAGGCTACGAGACACAGGTGGCGCCCATCAACACGCTGACGTTCTACAACGCCATTGCCAACGACGGCAAGCTCATGCAGCCGCGCTTCGTCAAGCAGGCAGTGAAGGACGGCCATGTCATTCAGAAGTTCCCGCCTGTGGTGCTGAAGGATCAGATAGCACGCCCCGAGGCCGTGAAGACCATGCAGACCATCCTGACGCACGTCGTCAGCCAGGGACTGGGCAAGCGCGCCGGCTCCACGTCGTTCTCCGTAGCAGGAAAGACCGGCACGGCACAGGTGTCGGACAAGGAGTTCAACTATCACACGGGAAAGCGCTGCCACTGGCTCAGCTTCTGCGGCTATTTCCCTGCCGACCAGCCGCGCTACTCGTGCATCGTCTGCATCAAGACCACCAACGGCCCCGCATCCGGCGGTCTGCAGTCGGGCTCGGTGTTCCACGAGATTTCCGAGGGCGTCATGGCCAGCAGCGTCAGGAAGGTGGCCGCCAACGCCCGCGACGAGCACTCCGTCTTCATTCCTGAAGTAAAGAACGGCGATGTGCAGGCTGCCGACTATGTGCTGGACCGCCTGAACATCAAGACCACCGGCAACTGGATGACGGCGACCACGACCAACAGTCCGGTGTGGGGACAGGCGCAGGCCCAGGAGAACGCCGTGCTGCTGGACAAGGTGAACACCGCCGACGACAAGATGCCCGACGTGAAGGGCATGGGTGCTCGCGATGCCGTCTATCTGCTCGAGAAGAAAGGCGTCAGCGTGCAGCTCAGCGGCACCGGCGACGTAAGGACGCAGAGCATCCCTGCCGGCGCGACACTGCGCGGCGGCATGAAGTGCCACCTCGTCCTGGGATAGCGCCAACGCATTACCTACAAAACCCACCCCACCTACAAAACCTACAAAACCTACCCCACATTATTAATTAATATAACCCCGCAGAAGCATGAAACTGAGCGAGCTCATCAGCAAACTGAAGATAACCGCCACGGCAGGCCCAGCCGACGTGGACATCACCGACGTGAACATCGACTCACGCCGCGTCAAGCCCGGCCATCTGTTCGTGGCCATCCGTGGCACGCAGACCGACGGTCACCAATACATTGCAAAAGCCATTGAGCAGGGAGCAGCCGCCATCCTGTGCGAAGAAATGCCGCAGCAGCAGGCCGACGGCGTGGCCTACATCCAGGTGCCTTCGACTGAGGCTGCCGTGGGCATCGTGGCCACCACCTTCCACTGCTCGCCGTCAGAGCATTTCCAGCTTGTAGGTGTCACCGGCACCAACGGCAAGACCACCATCGCCACGCTGCTCTTCCACCTGTTCCGCCGCTTAGGCCACAAGTGCGGACTGCTGAGCACCGTGTGCAACTACATCGAGGACGAGCCAATCCCCGCCAGCCACACCACGCCCGACCCCATCGAGCTGAACACCCTGCTGGAGCGCATGGCTCAGGAGGGCTGCGAATATGTCTTCATGGAGTGCTCCAGCCACGCCATCGCACAGCAGCGCATCGGCGGACTGACCTTCGCCGGAGGCATCTTCACCAACCTGACGCGCGACCATCTGGACTATCACAAGACGGTGGAGAACTACCGCAACGCCAAGAAGCAGTTCTTCGACATGCTGCCCAAGGGCGCCTTTGCCATCACCAATGCCGACGACAAGAACGGCCTCTTCATGGTGCAGAACACGAAGGCCACGGTGAAGACCTACAGCGTGCGGCAGATGGCCGACTTCCGTGCCCGCATCATCGAGTGCCACTTCGAGGGCATGTATCTCGAGATAGACGGACGCGAGGTGGGCGTGCAGTTCATCGGCAAGTTCAACGTCAGCAACCTCCTCGCCGTCTATGCCGCCGCCATCATGCTGGGCAAGCAGCCCGAGGAGGTGCTGGTGGTGATGAGCACACTGAAGAGCGTAGCCGGACGCTTGGAGCCCATCCGCTCGCCCGAGGGTTGGACGGCCGTGGTGGACTACGCCCACACGCCCGACGCCCTGGAGAACGTGCTGCGCGCCATCCATGAGGTGCTCGACGGAAAGGGACATGTCATCACCGTATGCGGCGCCGGCGGCAACCGCGACAAGGGCAAGCGCCCGCTGATGGCGCAGGAGGCCGTGAAGCAGAGCGACCGCGTCATCATCACCAGCGACAACCCCCGTTTCGAGGAGCCGCAGGACATCATCAACGACATGCTGGCAGGGCTTGACGCCAAGCAGATGAAGAAGGTGCTGACCATTGCCGACCGCCGCGAGGCCATCCGTGCCGCCGCCATGATGGCGCAGAAGGGCGACGTTATCCTCATAGCAGGCAAGGGCCACGAAGACTATCAGGAAATAAAGGGCGTGAAGCACCACTTCGACGACCGCGAGGAAGTGAGGAAAATCATTAACTCGTGATAATGAGATAACGAGGCTTCGTTATAACGTTATAACGGAATAACGTGACAACGAGGCTTCGTGATAACGAGATAACGTAATAACGTGATAACGAGGATCATGATAACGAGATAACGTAATAACGTGATAACGAGGCTTCGTGATAACGTGATAACGTAATAACGTAATAACGAAAAAAAGAAAAAACATGCTGTATTACCTGTTTCGATTCTTAGAAGAATATAACATCCCCGGCTCCCACTTGTGGAGTTACATCTCGTTCCGCGCCGCCATCACGCTGGTGCTCTCCTTACTTATATCAGCGTGGTTTGGCGAGCGGTTCATCAAGTGGATGAAGCGAAGGAAAATCTACGAGACGGAGCGCGACCCCTCCATCGACCCCTTCGGTGTGGAGAAAAAGAATGTGCCCACCATGGGCGGCATCATCATCATCGTGTCCATCCTCGTGCCTGTGCTGCTGCTGGGACGCCTGCGCAACATCTACCTCATCCTGATGATCATCACCACGGTGTGGCTCGGCTTCCTGGGCTTCATGGACGACTACATCAAGATTTTCAAGCGCAACAAGGAAGGCTTGAAGGGCAAGTACAAGATAGTGGGCCAGGTCAGCATCGGCTTCATCGTGGGCATGGTGCTCTACCTCAGCCCCGACGTGGTGATGCGCGAGAACATCTCCGGCCCCGGCCAGAACAAAACAGAGCTGGTGAAGCACGAGCAGGAGGCGCACAAGTCGCTGCAGACCACCATCCCGTTTACCAAGCATCACAACCTGTCGTATAGCGAGATGATGTCGTGGGTGGGCAAGCATAAGGTGGCCGCCGGCTGGATTCTCTTCGTGCTGATTACCATCCTCGTCGTGACGGCTGTGAGCAACGGCGCCAACCTCAACGACGGCATGGACGGCATGTGCGCCGGCAACTCGGCCATCATCGGCGTGGCCCTCGGCATCCTGGCCTACGTGTCGGGACACATCGGCTTTGCCTCCTATTTCGACATCATGTACATCCCGCACAGCGAGGAGCTGGTCATCTTCCTCTGCGCCTTCGTCGGCGCCATGGTGGGCTTCCTATGGTACAACGCCTATCCGGCACAGATATTCATGGGCGACACCGGCTCGCTGACCATCGGCGGCATCATCGGCGTCTGCGCCGTCATCATCCACAAGGAGCTGCTGCTGCCCATCCTCTGCGGCATCTTCTTAGTCGAGAGCCTCAGCGTCATCATACAGACGCAGTGGTTCAAGATACAGAAGAAGAAAGGACGCCGCGTGCGTGTGTTCCGCGCCACGCCCATCCACGACAACTTCCGCAAGCTCGACTCACAGCTCGACGCCACGTCGCACTACATCCTGCGCGGCTGGCCGCGACGCCCGTTCCATGAGTCGAAAATCACCATCCGCTTCTGGATTGTCACCATCATCCTTGCTGCCATCACACTGATTACCCTTAAAGTCAGATAACCGCAAAATGAAAAGAATCGTCATATTAGGAGCCGGCGAAAGCGGTGCAGGAGCCGCCGTGCTGGCCAAGAAAGAAGGCTTCGACGTGTTTGTGAGCGACATGTCGAAGATTGCGCCGCGCTACAAGCAGCTGCTCGACGACCGCCATATCCTCTGGGAGGAGGGTCAGCACAGCGAGAGCCTCATCCTCAACGCCGATGAAATCATCAAGAGCCCCGGCATACCCGACACGGCTCCCATGATGCAGGAGGTCATCGCCGCCGGCATACCCGTCATCAGCGAGATAGAGTTTGCCGGCCGTTACACCACGTCGAAGATGGTGTGCATCACGGGCTCCAACGGCAAGACCACCACGACGTCGCTCATCTATCACATCTTCAAGAATGCGGGCTACGACGTGGGCCTGGCCGGCAACATAGGCCGCTCCTTGGCCCTGCAAGTGGCCGAGGACCCTCACGCCTACTATGTCATCGAGCTTTCCTCGTTCCAGCTGGACAACATGTACAAGTTCAAGGCCGACATCGCCGTGCTGCTCAACATCACGCCCGACCACCTGGACCGCTATAACTTCGAGATGCAGAACTACGTCGACGCGAAGATGCGCATCACGCAGAACCAGACGGCGCAGGATGCCTTCATCTACTGGAACGACGACCCCATCATCCGCCGCGAGCTGAAGAAATACAACATCAAGGCCGTGCAGTATCCGTTCTCAGAGCTCAAGGAGAAAGGCAGCATCGGCTACATCGAGGCCGGGCAGTACATCATTGAGAAGCCCGAGCCCTTCAACATGGAGCAGGAGGCGCTGAGTCTCACGGGCCGCCACAACATCTACAACTCCTTGGCCGCCGGCATCGCCAGCCGCGTGGCGGGCATCAAGAAGGAGGTCATACGCCAGAGCCTGAGCGACTTCCCCGGTGTAGAGCACCGTCTGGAGAAGGTATGCACCGTGCGTGGCGTGCATTATGTCAACGACTCGAAAGCCACCAACGTCGATGCCTGCTGGTATGCCCTCGACTCGATGAAGACCAAGGTGGTGCTCATCGTCGGCGGCAAGGACAAGGGCAACGACTACGCCCCCATCAAGCCGCTCATCAGCGAGAAATGCAGGGCACTGGTCTATCTCGGCGCCGACAACCAGAAGCTGCACGACAACTTCGACGCCCTGGGCCTGCCTGTGCGCGACACCCACTCCATGCCCGACTGCGTGAAGGCATGCTACGAGCTGGCACAGCCGGGCGACACCGTGCTCCTCTCTCCCTGCTGCGCCTCCTTCGACCTGTTTAAGAACATGGAAGACCGCGGCGAGCAGTTCAAGGAGCTGGTCAGAAACCTGTAGCCAGTTCTGCCAGTCTGGCTAACCCGGCCAGAAAGACTGGCCTCTCTGGAAGAATCCAGAAAAAAACAGAAAAAACAGCAAAACCATGAACAAGAAAATAGGCAATCTCTTCAAGGGCGACAAAGGCATCTGGATGGTGTTCTTCTTCCTCTGCCTCATCAGCATCATCGAGGTGTTCTCCGCCTCGAGCACCCTGTCGTTCAAGAGCCACAACTACATGGGGCCCATCATCTACCATGCAGGCACCATCCTCTTCGGCATCGTGATTACCATCGTGGTGCTGAACATTCCGTGCCGCTACTTCAAGCTCACCACACCCATCTTCCTGTTCGCGTCCTACGCCACCCTGCTATGGGTGCTGTTCTTCGGCGAGAGCATCAACGGAGCCAACCGTGTCATTCAGTTGCCGGGGTTCACGTTCCAGCCCTCAGAACTGGCCAAGGGCACAATGGTGCTTGCCACGGCACAGATACTGAGCGCCATGCAGCTGGAGAACGGCAATGGCGCCGACCCCAAAGCCATGAAGTATATCCTGTGGCTGGCACTGCCCATGATAGCCCTCATCGGTCTGGAGAACCTCTCGACGGCCATGCTGCTCTTTGCCGTCATCTTCGTAATGATGTTCATTGGCCGTGTACCCATGCGCCAGCTGGGCAAGGTGGTGGGCGCAGTGATGCTGATGGGTGCGCTGACCTTCGGCATCAGCTGGCTGGCAGGCGACAACAGCGCCGAGGCCGACAAGACCGAGCAGACGGCCGGTGCATCGAACACCAAAGACGAGAACTTCGTCACCAAGCTATTCCACCGCGTAGGCACATGGCGCAACCGCATAGTGAACCACCAGCCGCGGCCCGAGAATCCCAAGGACTACAGCGTGCGTGACAATTACCAGGTGGCACACTCCCACTTCGCCATCGCCTCGTCGGGCATTTTAGGCAAGGGACCGGGCAACTCGGTGGAACGCGACTACCTGCCGCAGGCCTTCTCCGACTTCATCTTCAGCATCATCATCGAGGAGATGGGACTCATAGGCGCCATAGCCGTCGTGTTCCTCTACATCATCCTGCTGTTCCGCTCGGCGCGAATATCAGGGCGGTGCGAGAACAACTTCCCCGCCTTCCTCGTCATGGGTCTGGCCCTGCTGCTGGTCACTCAGGCTGCCATCAACATGATGGTGGCTGTGGGCATCGGCCCTGTGACAGGCCAGCCGCTGCCGCTGGTGTCGAAGGGCGGCACGTCGACACTCGTCAGCTGTGCCTACATTGGTGCCATACTCAGCGTCAGCCGCTCGGCAAAGCGCAGCGATATGGCCGTAGAAACTGCAAATGCTTAACCCAATGATCAGCGGCATGGCAGCAAGGGAGAAAAGTAAACTTCTAGCCGACGCTCCGCGTGAACAACGCAGTCATGCACCATCAAACGGAAACAGAAGAAAAGGGCAACAATGGCCCAAGTTTAAATAAAAGGTACGAGACATGAAAGAAGCCATCAAAGTCATCATCAGCGGCGGCGGCACCGGCGGCCACATCTTCCCCGCCGTCTCCATTGCCAACGCCATCCGCGAACTGCAGCCCGACGCCCAGATTCTCTTCGTAGGTGCCGAGGGAAGGATGGAGATGCAGCGTGTGCCGCAAGCCGGCTACGACATCAAAGGACTGCCCATCCGCGGGTTCTACCGTCCACTGTGGAAGCCGCAGAACATCGGCGTGGCCATCGACTACCTGAAGAGCAAACGACTGGCGAAGCAGATTCTGCGCGAGTTTCAGCCGCAGGTCGTAGTGGGCGTGGGCGGCTATGCCAGCAGCGCCGCCCTCGGAGCCGCCAACAGCATGGGCATCCCCACGCTGATACAGGAGCAGAACAGCTTTGCAGGCCTGGCCAACAAGCAGCTGGCAGACAAGGCCCAGAAGATATGCGTGGCCTACGAGGGCATGGAGCGATTCTTCCCCGCCGACAGAATCATGCTCACAGGCAACCCCGTGCGTCAGTCGCTGCTCAGCGCAAAGGTGACGCGCGAAGAGGCCTTGAAGAGTTTCGGTCTCGACCCGGCAAAGAAGACCGTGCTCTTGATAGGCGGCAGCCTCGGCGCCCGCACCATCAACGAGAGCGTCCTGCAGCACCTCGACCTCATAGCCGGCTCAGGCCTGCAGTTCATCTGGCAGACGGGCAAGTATTACAGCGCACAGATAGCCGAGCAGCTGAAGGGCAAGTGCCCCGCCAACCTGGTGGTCACCGACTTCATCAGCGACATGGCCGGGGCCTATCGCGCCGCCGACCTCGTCATCAGCCGCGCCGGCGCTGGCAGCATCAGCGAGTTCTGCCTGCTGGGCAAGGCCGTCATCCTCGTGCCCAGCCCCAATGTGGCTGAAGACCATCAGACGAAGAACGCCATGGCGCTGGTCAACCACGACGCTGCCCTCTACGTGAAGGATGCCGATGCACCCGCCACACTCATACAGAAAGCCGTGGACACGGTGAAGGACGATGCCCGCCTGGCCACGCTCAGCAAGAACATCCTGAAGATGGCACTGCCCGACAGTGCAACCATCATTGCCAAGGAGGTCATAGCCCTCGCCCAGAATGCCCATTAGTCCTATAAGTCCCATAAGTCCTATAAGTCTCATAAGACCCATAAGTCTCATAAGACCCATAAGTCCCATAAGTCCCAGAATAACAAAAACACCATGAACACAAAAGACATCAAGGCCGTTTACTTCATCGGCGCCGGCGGCATAGGCATGAGCGCCATCGCCCGTTACTTCATCAGCCGCGGTCTGGTGGTGGCTGGCTACGACCGTACCTCCACTGAGCTGACGCGCCGCCTGGAGAAGGAGGGCATGTTGCTGCACTATGAGGAGAGCGTGGCCGACATCCCCCATGCCTGCAAAGACCCGCAGCACTGCCTCGTCGTCTACACACCGGCCATCCCCAAGGAGCACAAGGAACTGGTGTTCTTCCGCGACAACGGCTTCGAGATACAGAAGCGGGCCGAGGTGCTGGGCACTGTGACCAAGCAGATGCTGGGCCTCTGCGTGGCCGGCACCCACGGCAAGACGACGACCAGCACCATGTGTGCACACATCTTGCACCAGAGCCACCTGGACTGCAACGCCTTCCTGGGCGGCATTGCCAAGAACTACGGCACCAACTATATCCTCAGCCCCAACTCAAAGTTCGTGGTCATCGAGGCCGACGAGTACGACCGTTCCTTCCATCATCTCAGGCCTTACATATCGGTCATCACCGCCACTGACCCCGACCACCTGGACATCTACGGCACGAAAGAAGCCTACCTCGAGAGCTTCCGCCACTACACAGAGCTGATACAGCCCGAGGGCGCCCTCATCGTGCACCGCGGCTTGGAGATGAAGGAAAGCCTGCAGCCCGGCGTGCGCCGCTATGACTACGGCCTGGACGAGGGCGACTTCCACGCCGAGAACATCCTCATGGAGAATGGCGACATCACCTTCGACTTCATCTCGCCCATCGAGAACGTCAGGAACGTGGAGCTGGGACAGCCCGTGCCCATCAACGTGGAGAACGGCATCGCCGCCATGGCCATGGCACAGCTGGCGGGATGCACGGCCAACGAACTGCGCATCGGCATGTTGTCGTTCAGCGGCGTGGACCGTCGCTTCGACTTCAAGATACGCACGCCCGAGCTGGTGTTCCTCTCTGACTACGCCCATCACCCGCAGGAAATCTACCAGAGTGCGCGCTCCATGCGCCAGCTATACAACGACCGTCACATCACGGCCATCTTCCAGCCCCATCTCTACAGCCGCACGAAAGACTTCTACCGCGAGTTTGCCGAGGCGCTGAGCCAGCTCGACGAGGTCATCCTCACCGACATCTACCCGGCACGCGAAAAGCCCATCGAGGGCGTCACCTCGCAGCTCATCTACGACTGTCTGGCGCCGGGGGTGAAGAAGCAGCTCATCTCAAAAGACGATGTCATCCCGTTGGTGAAAAGCCGCGACTTCGACGTGCTCATCGTCCTTGGCGCCGGCGACCTGGACGAGCAAGTGCCGCAAATAGCCAACATCCTGAAACGCAAAATGAACAACAGAACCTAACATGCACATCAACTGGAAGAAAGTATTCAACATCAGCTTCGGCGTCATCATCGGCATCTACCTGCTGCTGGCCGTCACTGCGTTCAATCATCCCATTGAGCGCGACATGGTGTGCCGCGACATGCAGATCAGTGTCGAGGGCAGCGTCACGGGAGGCTTCCTCACACCGGCCGACATCCGCCGCATACTGACCGAGCAGCAGCTCAACCCCGTGGGAAAGAAGCTGGCCGACGTCAATCTGCGCAACATGGAGGAGCGGCTGGAGGCGCAGGAGCTGATTGACAACGCCGAAGCCTACAAGACGCTGGGCGGCAACGTGAAGCTCAGCATCAAGGAGCGCGTGCCCGTGATGCGCGTCATGACCAACGGGCAGGACTACTATGTGGACCGCGACGGCAAGGCACTGAGAAACACGGGCTATGTGTTCAACCTCGTCGTCGCCACGGGAAGCATCAGCCAGACTTACGCCTCGCGCGTCCTCGCACCCATAGGGCGCATCATCATGGCCGATGACTTCTGGCGCAACCAGATAGAGCAAATCCATGTGCTGCCCGACAGCACCATCGAGATGGTGCCTCGCGTAGGCGAACATATTATATATATAGGGCGGCCCATCGGTGTGACCAAGAAGCTGGAGCGTCTCCGCAAGTTCTACCGCTACGGCCTCAGCCAGGCTGGATGGAACAAATACAAGCGCATCAGCGTGGAGTTTAACAACCAGATTGTTTGTAAAAAAAGGTAAGGGCGGCGTGATAACGAAATGACGAAACATCGTGATAACGTGATAACGAAACATCGTAATAACGTTATAACGTTATAACGTAATAACGTAATAACGAGGCAACGTAATAACGAGGCAACGTGATAACGAGATAACGTAATAACGAGATAACGACATAACGGAAAAAACGGAAATAACGCAAAAAAACGACAAAAATATGGCAGCAGAACAGAAAGACTTTATTGTGGCAATCGAGCTCGGCTCATCGAAAGTCGTAGGCATTGCCGGACAGAAGAAGCCCGACGGCAGCATCTCGGTGCTGGCTATCATCAAGGAGGACGCCTCGTCGTTCATCCGCAAGGGCGTGGTGTACAACATCGACAAGACGGCCCAGTGCCTACAGACGATGGTGAAGAAACTCGAGATGCAGCTGGAGGCGCGTATCCTTCAGGTCTTCGTGGGCGTGGGCGGACAGTCGCTGCGCTCAGTGCGCAACAGCGTGCAGCGCGACCTCTCGGGCATGTCGCAAGACGGAACGGCCATCATCACACAGGAGATGGTGGTGGAGCTCATGGACGAGAACCTCTCGCTGGAATATCCCGACCAGAAAATCCTCGACGTCGCAGAACAGGAATACCGCGTGGACGCACAGCTGCAGATGGACCCCGTCGGCATACGTGCCTCAAGGCTCGAGGGCAATTTCCTCAACATCCTCGTGCGCAAGGCTTTCTTCCAGAACCTGAACCGCTGCTTCGAGATAGCCGGCATCAAGGTGGCAGAGATGTATCTCGCACCCTTGGCACTGGCCAACGCCGTACTGACAGAAGCAGAGAAACGCTCAGGATGCGTGCTGGTGGACATCGGTGCCGACACCACCACCGTCACCGTCTTCTGGAAAAACGTGCTGCGCCATCTCGCCGTCATCCCCTTGGGCTCGAACAACGTCACCAAGGACATCGCCTCGCTGCAGATGGAGGAGGCCGACGCTGAGCAGATGAAGCTGAAATATGGCTGCGCTTACACCGAGAACAATGACATCGACCCCACGCTGAAGTACAGCATCGACCCCGAGCGACAGGTGGAGAGCCGGCGCTTCATACAGATAGTCGAAGCCCGTATGCAGGAGATTATCGAGAACGCCAGCTACCAGATACCCTCGGAGTACAGCGACAAGCTCCTCGGCGGCATCATCCTCACAGGAGGCGGCTCGAACATGCGCAACATCGAGAAGGCCGTCTCTACCTACACCCGCATCGACAAGGTGCGCGTGGCAAAGTTTGTGACCACCACCATCAACAGCGGCAACGACATGCTGAAAGCCCGCAACGGCATGTTCAACACCGTGCTGGGACTGCTGCTCAAGGGCGACATCAACTGCGCCGGCATCGGCATCAACCGCACAGGAGACCTCTTCGAACAGCAAATGGACAGCGAGACCCCGACAGTGCCCGAGCGCCGCGCACGTCAGGCCAACGAGATGCAGACAGGCACCATACGCACCGCACAGGAGGAAGAGAAAGCTGCCGAAGAGGCACGGCGCAAGAAGGAAGAGGAAGACCGACTGGCACGACAGAAACAGGAGGAGGAAGAAGCCGCAGAGCGACAGCGCAAGAAGGAAAACCGCTGGTACAACAAAGCACGCCGCGGACTCGGACGATTCATCGAAGACCTCACAAAGGACGAATAAACCATAGCATTAAGCATTAATTAAGCATTAAGAATTAAGCATTAAGCATTAAGCATTAAAAAAGCATTATCACCATGGACAACGAGATATTAGTAGACTTTGGCGTGCCCGAAGAGAAGCACAGCATCATCAAAGTCATCGGCGTAGGCGGCGGTGGCGGTAACGCCGTCAACCACATGTACCGTGAAGGCATACACGACGTGACCTTCGTAGTGTGCAACACCGACAACCAGGCACTCAACGACTCACCCGTGCCCGTCAAGCTGCAGCTGGGCAGCGAGGGACTGGGAGCCGGCAACCGGCCGGCAAAGGCAAGGGCAGCAGCAGAGGAGAGCATCGACGACATAAAAAACATGCTCAACGACGGCACACGCATGACCTTCATCACAGCTGGCATGGGCGGAGGAACAGGCACAGGCGCCGCTCCCGTCATAGCCAAGGCGTCGAAAGACATGGGCATCCTCACCGTAGGCATCGTCACCATACCCTTCCGCTTCGAGGGCAACAAGAAGATTGACCAGGCACTCGACGGCGTGGAAGAGATGTCGAAGCACGTTGACGCTCTGCTTGTCATCAACAACGAGCGTCTGCGCGAGATCTACCCCGACCTCTCCTTCCTCGACGCCTTCGGAAAGGCCGACGACACACTGAGCGTGGCTGCAAAGTCTATCGCAGAGATCATCACCCTGCACGGCACCATGAACCTCGACTTCAACGACGTGAAGACCGTGCTACAGGACGGCGGCGTGGCCATCATGTCAACAGGATACGGCGAAGGAGAGGACCGTGTGAAGAAAGCTATCGACGACGCACTCAACTCGCCGCTGCTCAACGACAACGACATCTTCAACTCGAAGAAGATACTGCTCAACATCTCCTTCTCGCACCAGAAGGACTCGAAGGACAACTTCATGATGGAGGAGATGAACTACGTGCACGAGTTCATGGATAAGTTCGGCGACTTCGAAATCAAGTGGGGCGTGGCCATCGACCCCGACCTGGGCAAGAAGGTAAAGGTCACCATCCTCGCCACGGGCTTCGGCATGCAGAACGTGGACGGCATGGAGGAGCGCATGTTGAAGCAGCAGAGCCGCGAAGAGGCCAGCCGCCTGGCCGAGGAGCAGGAGAAAGCCGCCAAGCGCGACGACCGCCGTCAGCACTACTACGGCGAGAGCAACGCACGCACCAACTACAAACGCCGCCCCAACATCTACATCTTCAGCGCAGAGGACTTAGACAACGACGACGTCATCTCCAACGTAGAGCAGACACCCACCTACAGCCGTAGCCGTGAGGTGCTCGACAGCATCGGCAACCAGAACAGCATCCCGGCTCCCGTCTACAACGATGCTCCGGAGCCGGCGCAGGGCACCATCAACTTCTTGTAAGGAGAAGCAGAGCAGGAGACCCACCCCCAGCAGACCCACCCCAACAGACCCACCCCCAGCAGACCCACCCCCAGCAGACCCACCCCAGCCCCTCCCTGTAGGGAGGGGAGTAATTACCTTGCACGCCCGTATTGTCTGAGCTTGAAGTAATTTCTCCCCTCCCTACAGGGAGGGGCTGGGGGTGGGTCTGCTGGGGGTGGGTCTGTTGGGGTGGTTCTGTTGGGCTGTGTCTCTATTGGGTGAGGCTATTTGACCTTGTCCTCTTCGTCGGAGTCCTCATCCTCGTCGATGATTTCTTCAAATTCATCGAAGTCCTCCGCATCTTCGTCGAAGTAGTCTTCATCATCATCGTCGAAGTAATCTACATCATCATCGTCGAAGTCGAATTCATACTTATCTCGTCTATCTTATCCAGTGCTTGCTCCACCATTTCATCGGTATACAGCCTGCCACATTCTTGAAAGACCCCTTCAATAAGCGGCCTCAGCACTTCTCTTTCTTCGTTTGTCATAATTCTGTTTTGCTGTTGATTTCAGTTTTTCTATTTGCTTTCTGTGCAAATATACACATTTCCCGTCATACCGCCAAGGATTATTGACACAAAAAACATGCATGCCTCCTAAAAGGCAGAAAAGCCAGAGTCAGAACCCCTGCAGATGAGCATCAGGGCAACAAAAAGACACAGAAGGATGACGGCGCCGATGCATCGTACACGGCAGCTCTTCAGCCGCACCGCCCGAGAAAAATCCGAAGCCGTCGGATTTTCTTCGGACAAAACAAAGAAAGGATGCAGAATGTCGGCAAGAAAAACGCAACATGGCGGCGAGAGGATGAAGAGAGTGAAAGGCTACGGGTAGGCGGGCTTTCTCGGGAAATGGGAGGGCGGCACCCGTCCGCCGTGGCTTTCGGGGCAGTCCTCCTTGGGTTCATCGCTCGCAGGGACCTGTCACCTTGCGAGCTGGGTCAAAGCATTCCATTCGCCCTCAGCCAGTGCTTGCCCCTCGGCGTTAGGCAGTAGAGCAGGAACAGAGCGCAGGGCACTCCGATAACAGCTAAAACTAAATAAGCTCCCATAGTCAGTTTCCTTTCTTCTTATTTGTTAATACTAATCCAACTGCCAGTGCAATAATGGCCACAACGATGCTCCATACATAGATGAAGAACTTGTCGTCTAAGTCCTTAAAATAGATGTAATGAGTATACCTGTTACCACGTACTTGGAAATGTCGATAAGATACCTACCGAGGTTTTCCTTCCAAGTGCCGCTGTCTGTCGGCCTCGGTGCCTCTGCCGCTGGCTCCTATTGCTTATTCATCTGAGGCTTCTGCGGCTTGGATTACTCACGTCTCGTTGTCATAATCTATGCGCTGTTTCGTTTAGACGGTGCAAAGATACAACTATTTCCCGACATTCCTGTGATTTCTGCGGAATTTTTAGCGCACCAGGGCGGCAAGAGGATGAAGAGAGAGAAAAACTACGGGTAGGCGAGCTTGCTCTGGAAATGGGAGGGCGGCAACTGTCCGACGTGTCTTCTTGCGCTCCGCTGGTGTTCAGGCGAGCAGGCTCGGAGCCCGCCGCTTTCCCGTTTGGCGGGGATGGACAAACCTTCAGGGCAGACTTGTCGGCTGCGGAGGAGGCAGCAGTTTTTTCCGTGCTGAGCGGTGAAACAACTGGAGGCTTGTCGTTTTACAGGCTTTTAGGCCCGCATGTGTCTGCAACCTCCTCATTTTTGGCGCTTTAAAATTGTCCGTAATTTTTCTTTACATTTCGGACTGTCAGTCCGAAGCCTTCGGACGACTAGTCCGAAGCCTTCGGACAGAGTGTCCGAAGCCTTCGGACTTTTTTGTGGATGGTCATTTTAAAAGCGGTGAGGTTGGAATCTGACATAGTTACGCGCTATTTATGTGAGTTGATACCGCAAAGCGGCCTTAGAAAAAACCAATAAAAACAAGAAAAACAAATAAAAACATTTTGGGACAATAGCTGTCACTTTGCCCGCTGCGTAGCTCAATGCGCAGCTTAATGCGCAGCCATTCCCCCCCTTGCAAAGGGGGGGGCAGGGGGGGATTCACTCTGCGCAGATGAATCCCCCTCTAACTCCCCCTTTGCAAGGGGGAGAATTGAGTTACCTCTGCAACGGCTACATGACGGCGCAGCCCTTCCCCTCCTTTGGAAAAGGAGGGGAAGGGCTGCGCACAGTTTTGTAGAAAGATAATCAACCATCAACTCACATCATTCGCGACGCAACTATGTCAATCCATACAGGTCGAATTGTTTTTATTTGTTTTTCTTGTTTTTATTGGTTTTATTTAAGGCCGCTTCGCGGTATCAACTGACCGAGTTAGCGACGTAACTATGCCTGATTCCAACCTCATTGTACGTAATTTTGCCGACAAGTGAGCGAAGTTACTGCGTCTCGGCAAAAAAAGAAATGATTTCTTTTGTTTTGCTCTCAACTTTTCATAACTTTGCCAACGAAATGTGCTACCAATCACGAATACATTAATAATATGCAGAGCAACATCATACTATATACGACAGATAGCGGGAGTGTAAGCATTCAAGTGCAGTACGAGGACGGCACTTTCTGGCTGACGCAGAAACGGATGGCTGAGCTGTTCGGAGTGGAAGTGCCCACGATAAACTACCATCTGAAGGAGATTTATAACAGTGGTGAATTGGAGGAAGAGGCAACTATTAGAAAAATTCGAATAGTTCAACAGGAAGGCAAACGGAATGTGGAGCGTGAACTTGACTTCTATCACCTGAAGGCCATCTTGGCTGTAGGCTATAGGGTAAACAGCAACGAGGCAACGGCTTTCCGCCGATGGGCAACAAACACGCTGGATGAGTTTGTAACCAAGGGTTATGTGCTTGACAAGGAACGGTTGAAGCAGGGGACACAGTTCGGCAAGGACTACTTCAAGGACCTGCTGGAACAGATACGTGAGATTCGTGCCAGCGAGCGCCGTTTCTATCAAAAGATTACCGACATCTACGCCCTTTCCACTGATTATGACAAAGATGCCCCTCAGACACGCGAGTTTTTTGCAACAGTACAGAACAAGTTGCACTGGGCCATATCTGGAAAGACCGCAGCAGAGATTATCTACTATACAGCCGATGCGACGCAGCCGCACATGGGCCTGACGACGTGGAAACATGCGCCAGAAGGAAAGATTCTGAAATCGGACGTGACCGTGGCCAAAAACTATCTGTCAGAAAAGCATATCAAGGCACTTGACCGCATCGTATCGGCCTATCTCGACTTGGCAGAAGACCGCGCAGAACAGGAGCTTCCAACGACGATGGCGCAGTGGGCACATATCCTTGATAACTTCCTGACCGTTGCTGAGCGCCCTCTGCTGATGGATGCAGGCACCATATCGGCACTGGAGGCCAAGATAAAAGCAGAAAGTGAGTATGAAGTGTTTCGCAAGATTCAAGACCAACAATATGTGTCTGACTTTGATAGGGAAATAAAGCGGTTAAAGGGCGACAACTGAGCGAAGTTATTGCGTCACAGAAAAAAAGAAATGATTTCTTTTGTTTTGCACTCTACTTTTCGTACCTTTGCCAACGAATTGTCAACCAACCCATAAAATTCTAAAATGAAAAAGCTATTGCCCCTGCTGATGCTCCTCGTCACACTGACGGGTAGCGCACAAGTGAACACCGCGGAACCCGTGAAGAACCCGATGCTGTGGGCCGACGTGCCCGACCCCGACGTCATCCGCGTCGGAGACACCTTCTACCTGGTATCCACCACCATGCACCTCATGCCCGGCGCACCCGTCATGGCGTCGAAAGACCTGAAGAACTGGCAGACAGTGGGCTACATCTTCGACCGCCTGACCGACTCGCCCAAGTATGACATGCAGGAGGGCACGGTCTACGGACGCGGACAGTGGGCCACATCGCTGAAATATCACGACGGCAAGTTCTATGCCCTGCTGGCTCCCAACGAGGGCGGCCCGATGGGCGACACCTATATCTTCAGCGCCCCGAAGGCCGAGGGGCCGTGGACGATACACGCCCGTCTGCGCCATTTCCACGACGCCACGCTCTTCTTCGACGACGACGGCACGCCTTACGTCTTCTTCGGAACCGGCGAGATGTGCCAGCTGACACGCGACCTGAAAAGCGTCGTAGAGGGCAGCCTGCGCCATTACTTCAACCGCGAGCCCGACGAGCGCGGACTGCTGGAGGGCACTCGCGTCATCAAGCACAACGGCACCTACTACGCCCTGCTCATCAGCCATGTCTATGCTCCCGGCCGTCATCGCCGTGAGGTGTGCTACCGCACGAAGGACCTGAACGCCACGTGGGAGAAGCAGACCATCCTGGAGAGCGACTTCGGCGGCTTCTCCTACCTGGCCCAAGGCACCATCGTGGACACTGAGGAGGGCGACTGGTACGGCATCATGTTCCAAGACCGTGGCGGCGTTGGCCGCGTGCTGACGCTGTCGCCTGTGCGCTGGATTGACGGCTGGCCCATGCTCGGCGACGAGAACGGCAAGGTACCTGCCACCATGCGCCCCTACAGGAGCAACCAACCGGAAACGTCCATCGTCTGCGCCGACGACTTCTCCGCACCGCAGCTTGGCCTGCACTGGCAGTGGAACCACAACCCCATAGCTGACGCATGGAGCCTCACCGAGCGCCCGGGATTCATGCGCCTGAAGACCAGCCGCATCACGCCACACATCTTCCTCGCCCCCAACACGCTGACGCAGCGCATGGAAGGCCCTACGTGCAGCGGCAGCGTCTGCATAGACGTCAGCCACATGAAAGACGGCGACTGCGCCGGACTGTCGGCCTTCAACGGCGACTCAGGCATCCTCACCGTCAAGCGTAAGGGCAGTAAGTTCTTCTTGGAGATGAGCGAGGAATCGGTGAAGCTGACCGACCGCGAGAAAGCCGTCAGCGATGTCAGCCAGAAAGTTGTAGAGGCCGTGGAGCTGAAACTGCCTAAGAAGTCGGCCAATGTTTGGCTGCGCCTTGACGGCGACTTCCAGCCCGGCCACAACGATGCTGCCAACTTCTTCTACAGCCTCGACGGAGAGCAGTGGAACGCCATCGGCACGAAGAACTACCGCATGGTCTTCGACTACCGCCGCTTCTTCATGGGCTCGAAGTTTGCCATCTTCAACTATGCCACGAAGAAGGCCGGCGGCTACATCGACGTAGACTGCTTCAACTACCAAAAAACAGCAAAATAGAAAAAAAACGGGAAAAATGATACGAGTTACAAAAAAAGTTTGTACCTTTGCAGCCCGTTAGAGAGTGTATATGTGTAACTTAGAGCTGTTTAAGATCAATCTGAAGGCCCTGAAGCAGGATGAAACGCCTTTGCAGTGGGAGCTGGACGACCGTTTCTTCCAACAGCTGGAAGGCGCACAGTTGCAGTGCGGCTCGCTGCATGTGTCGGGGTCTATACGCAAGGCCGTCGGCTTTTTTGAGTTGCTACTGCACACTGTCGGCACTGTAGAGGTGACCTGCGACCGCTGTCTGGAGCCTATGCGCCAGCCCATCGAGGCTGACTTGGACACGACGGTGAAGCTGGCCGCTGAAGACTCCTACGACGACGACATCATCACCGTTGACGAGACACGGCCCGTGTTGGACACGGCGTGGCTCATCTATGAGTCGATAGCACTGGCGGTACCCATCCGCCACGTTCATCAACCTGGCGATTGTAACGTGGCCATGAGCGAGAAGCTGCAACAGCTCTCGGCTGCCCGAAGCAGCGATGCGGACGCACAAGAAGACATCGACCCGAGGTGGGAGGCCCTCAAAAAGTTGAAAGTGAAGAGCGAAGACTGAAGTGCTTTGCTCCCGCTTGTACAAACAGAGAACAGTAAACAATAATAGTAAATTGTAAATCGTAAAAAATAGTAAACAACCATGGCACATCCTAAAAGAAGACAGTCAAACACTCGTACCGCTAAACGTCGCACACACGACAAGGCCGTAGCCCCCACACTGGCAGTATGCCCCAAATGCGGCGCTTACTACATCTACCACACCGTTTGCCCCACATGCGGCTATTATCGTGGTAAAGTAGCTATCAAGAAGGACGAAGAAGTAGCTGAATAATGGGAAAGATCAACGCTGTCATCACTGGCATCGGAGGCTATGTGCCCGACTACATCCTCACCAACGAGGAGCTGTCGCGCATGGTAGACACCAACGATGAATGGATTATGACGCGTGTCGGAATCAAGGAGCGCCGAATCCTCACCGAAGAGGGTCTCGGCACTTCCTATATGGCGCGCAAGGCCGCCAAGCAGCTCATCAAGAAGACGGGCGTGAACCCTGACGAGATTGATGCGCTGGTGGTGGCCACATCGACGGCCGACTATCACTTTCCCTCTACAGCCAGTATCGTTATCGGCAAGCTGGGCCTTAAGAACGCTATGGCGTTTGACTTCTGGGCCGCTTGCTGTGGCTTCATCTACTCGTTCGACGTTGTGACGTCGATGATTCAGAGTGGCCGCTACAAAAAGATTATTCTCATCGGCGCGGACAAGATGTCGTCGGCCACCGACTACAAAGACCGCTCCACGTGCCCGCTCTTCGGCGACGGTGCAGGAGCAGTGCTCGTCGAGGCCACCGAGGAGGAGGGCGTCGGACTGATGGACTCCTATCTGCGCACCGACGGCATCGGGCTGCCCTTCCTGCACATGAAGGCCGGAGGCAGTGTCAGCCCCGCCAGCCACTTCACAGTTGACCACCGTATGCACTTCACCTATCAGGAAGGGCGCACCGTCTTCCGCTATGCCGTCACCAACATGTCGGCAGACAGCGCACTCATAGCCGAGCGCAACGGACTGACGAAGGACAACATCCAGTGGATCATCCCGCACCAGGCCAACATGCGCATCATCGAGGCCGTGGCCAAGCGCCTGGAGCTGCCCATGGAAAAGGTGATGGTGAATATCGAACACTTTGGCAACACATCAGCAGCTACCATTCCCCTGGCATTGTGGGAATATGAGCCGAAGCTGCGCAAAGGCGACAACATGATCATGACCGCCTTTGGAGCAGGCTTCGTTCACGGTGCCAACTACGTGCGCTGGGGATACGATGGAAAATAACATTAAAAAACTAAAGCAATGAAAAAGCAATTTTTAACCCTGGCTGCATCAGCAGCCCTCGCAGTGCTCACACTGGGCAGCTGTGCAACCATCAACAGCGGCGCAGCTATTGCAGAGAAAGGTCCCGTAGGCCAGAAGGTAGGCGAAGCAAAGAGCAACATTATCCTTGGCCTTTGGTCATCGAAGGGCGAGCAGAACAACCTCGCACAAGCTGCAAAGAATGGCGGTATCACAAAGGTATCGCAGGTGGAGTATATCGACAAGAGCATCCTGTTCGGACTCTTTATCGAGCACACTACCCGCGTTTACGGTGAGTAATACTGGGCAGGAAGAATCATTGCTCGCTGCCTATTCTCCGTGAATGTGGCAGCACTGGAACAGAACTTAATTGGTAGCGGCTCCCTCAGGGAGTACGCTACCTTTTTTTCGCAAGTTTTGGAGTTAAAGGAGTTAAAGGAGTTAAAGGAGTTAAAGACAATAGCTTTGCTATGGATTTCAACCCATAGACAAAGGCTTCTCATGGAGAGTCATTTGTCTTTAACTCCTTTAACTCCTTTAACTCCTGCAAGACCGAGCGGAGCGAATGCGAAACTTGAAACCCTTCATAGAAAAGATTTATGCCTTCCGCTTCAGCTCTATGCGGAAGGTAGTGCCGCGTCCCACTTCCGACTGTTTGACGAAGATACGCCCACGGTGATATTCCTCTACGATGCGCTTGGCTAACGACAGCCCCAAGCCCCAGCCACGCTTCTTCGTCGTGAAGCCGGGCCGGAACACGTTGGGGATGTTCTTCTTCTTGATGCCCTTGCCAGTGTCCACCACTTCCACAGCCACCGTGTCGTATTCCTCCAAGAGCCACAGGTCTATCTTGCCCGGCTGCCCCTCCATGGCGTCGACGGCATTCTTGCAGAGGTTCTCTATGACCCACTCGAAGAGCGAGGCGTTCATCTTGACGATGACGTCGTGGCTCGGATAGTGGCCGCTGATGCTCACTTTCTGCGAGGTGCGCTTGTCCATATAGTCGATGACATGGTCGAGGACAGTGTTCATCGAGGCATCGACAGGCTCTGGCTTCGATCCAATCTTCGAGAAGCGCTCGGCAATACGCTCCAAGCGCTTCACGTCATGCTCCATCTCGGGTATGAGATCATCCTTCGGATAGGTCTCCTTCAGCATCTCCGTCCAGGCCATCAGGCTGCTGATGGGCGTGCCCAGTTGGTGAGCCGTCTCCTTCGACAGGCCCACCCACACCTTGTTCTGCTCAGCCCGCTTCGACGAGAGGAGAGCGAAGATGGCCACGACGACGAAGATCATCACGATGCCGAGCTGCCAGTAGGGATACTGCGTCAGGCGCTTCAGCAGCGTCGACTCGTCGTAGCACACCAGGAGGTAGTCGCCTTCGCCCAGGTCGATGGTGACGGTGTCGCCGGCCTGCCGCATCTTCCGCGCATAGCTGTCAACATGCAGCGAGTCCTCAATGTTACGGTATTCCATCACCTGTCCTGCGGCATCTGTCACAACGACGGGAATGGTGGTGTTGCCTTCAATGAACGCCAAGGCCAGCGACAGGTCGGTCTCGCTGTCGGCCTCCTGCACGAAGTTCATGGCCTTCGCCCAAAGATCCATCTTTGTGCGCTCCTCCTGCTTCAGGTCGCTCACCAACTGATGGCTGACGAAGAGCGAGGCAGCGGCAATCGCCACGGCTGCCACCACGAGGATGATTTTCACTTGTCTGATTCGGTCAGTCCACTGCATGGGAGGCTGTTTGAAGTAAGAAGTTAGAAGTAATAAGTGAGAAGTCGTTGGAGGATGGGATTTGTTACTAATAGTTATTGAGAAGCTCTTCATGCCGTTTTCGCTTGTTCTCTTTCCTGTTTTTCCATTTCTTGGGAATGAGATACTTCAGCAGCCCGAAGAGGTTACCATTGGGATTGGCGCCGGCCAGCTGCGCCTCGATGCGCCCCTGCTTCTGAATGCGCTTCTCCAGCTCGCTCATGCCGTCGTCTTCCTTCTTCCCCTTGCCCAGCACCAGCACCTCGCCCAGGTTGTTGAGCTTGGAGATGAGATACACGGTGTCGGCCGTCTGATAGGTGTTAACCAGACTGCTCTCGTAGTTGACGTGAGAAAAGAGGAAGGTGTGCAGGCTGTCGGGAACGGTGATGCGCCCCAACGAGTCAGTGACAGCGATGAAGTGGTGGCTCTGCACGTTGACACCCCGCAATGGAGCGCCGGTCTCCACATCGACCGTCACCAGCCTGCGCTGGGCCGTGGCAGTGGCCACGCACACCATCAGCAGGAAAAAAACGAGCTTTACAGCTTTCATCAGTGCAAAAATAGGCAGAAAGCCGCACGCAAGCAAATTCTTTATGCAAAATTAAGCACTATTCGCAGTAGTTTACAGATTTTTTCGTGCTGTGCGGATGAAACAAGACATCGTTGCGTCGCTATCTATGTCTGATTCCAACCTCACAGTACGGAATATTTTTTGAAACAATCTGCATTTTCTTTGTTCTTCTAATGTTTTTTTGTACCTTTGCCACGTAATTGTGCTTCTACGAGCGAATGACATTCGACATTACCCATATCGAAGAGACAGAATCCACCAACCGCTGGCTGATGGAACACGCTTCCAAGCGTGCCGACGCCGTGTCACAGGACCTGGTGGTCTGGGCTGATTATCAGACGGCAGGCCGGGGCTGCGGCACCAACACGTGGGAGAGCGAGCGCGGCAAAAACCTGCTGTTCTCGCTGCTTATCCATCCGCATGAGTTGAAAGCCAACGCACAATTCCGCATCTCAATGGCTATATCGATGGCCATCGTCAACGCCCTCAACGCTTACATCTCACCCCTCACCACTCTGCCCTCACCTCTGAGCATCAAATGGCCCAACGACATCTACTGGCACGACAGCAAGCTCTGCGGCATCCTCATCGAGAACAGTCTGTCGGGGGCTTTTGTCCGCGAGAGCATCATCGGCGTGGGGCTGAACGTCAACCAGACACAGTTTCTCAGCGATGCCCCCAATCCTGTGTCGCTCCGTCAGATTACCGGCCGTGAGCACGACCGCGAATCGCTCCTGCACCGTGTGGTTGAGCATTTCACGCTCAACATCAATGCCGATGATTACCGCGCCCTGCTCTACCGCCGCCACGGCTTTCATCCCTACCATGACGCTGAAGGCGACTTCGAGGCAGAGCTCATCACCGTGGAGGACGACGGCCACCTGCTTTTGCGCGACAGCGAAGGGAAACAGCGGCGCTATGCCTTCAAGGAAGTGCAGTTTACAATAAACAATAAACAATAAACAATAGACAATAAACAATAAACAATAGCCAACAAACAACAATCAATAAAAATAGTCAATAACCAAAAACAAATAAACAATAAACTATGGTACGATTTAAGAGAATTCTGTTGAAGCTCTCAGGCGAGAGTCTGATGGGCAAGCAGGGTCATGGCATCGACCCTGAGCGCTTGGGCGACTATGCCCGCCAGATTAAGGAAGTGCACGACATGGGTGTGCAGATAGGCATCGTCATCGGCGGCGGCAACATCTTCCGTGGCCTCAGCGGTAGCCAGAAAGGCTTCGACCGCGTGAAGGGCGACCAGATGGGCATGTGCGCCACGGTCATCAACTCGCTGGCCCTGTCGTCGGCCTTAGACAGCGTCGGTGTGAAGAACAAAGTGCTGACGGCCATCCGCATGGAGCCCATCGGCGAGTTCTACTCGAAGTGGAAGGCCATCGAGGCGATGGAGCAGGGTCTGGTGTGCATCTTCAGCGCCGGCACCGGCTCACCCTATTTCACCACCGACACCGGCTCGTCGCTGCGCGGCGTGGAGATAGAGGCCGACGTGATGCTGAAGGGCACGCGCGTGGACGGTGTCTATACCGCCGACCCTGAGAAAGACCCCACGGCCACGAAGTTCAGCGACATCACCTACAAAGAGGTGCTCAGCCGCGGCCTGAAGGTGATGGACCTCTCGGCCATCTGCATGTGCCAGGACAACAACCTGCCCATCTATGTCTTCAACATGGACATTGTCGGCAACCTGATGAAGGTGATGCAAGGCGAAGACATTGGCACGCTCGTTCATCCGTAACGATGTCGCCTTCATCTATTTGACTTCGTATATTATGATGATTATCCGCTACCTTACCACCAACGATTGACAGGTTCACAGGTTTTTCCCTTCTTTATGGCATGGCATGACAGAAGTGTACATACTGGCGGTAAGTGAGCGGATAATCGTTGTATTTTATCATTACTAAATATCAAAACTAAACGATTTGCTTCAGACAAATGAACAAGAAGAATTATTTCACATGGGCTTTGGCCACTGTCATGGTGGCCGGCGATGAAGAATGAAGCCGCTATGTTTTTCCGTCATCCAGCAACCATGAAACAGCGCCTCATCCTCCTTCTCATCCTGCTGAGCATCGGCACAGCGCCACATGCCCAGGCCCAGACGTTGCTGCAAATGCTGCACCGCAACGACAGCCTGCTGACCGAGCGCTACCGAAGCGGCAATATCGACACGATGTACATCGCACGCCCACAGGCCAAATGGACCTTCACGGCGCGAATGAATGAGTCGGGGGCAGAGATTGAGGTAGAAGGCAACGAGCAAGGACAGCATTTCTTGGCCGAGATGGAGGCCAACAGAAAGGGCACACTCAGCATGGCGGTGAGCTACCTCGGAGTATCGCTCAGCGCTGCGCTCAATCCCGCAAAGCTGTTGGGAAGATACAGCGACTACGAGCTGAACTTCAACTCCTACGGCAAGCGCTTCGGCTTCGACATCATCTACCAGGACGCCCACAACTTCACCGGATGGTACGACCACGAAGGCATGGAGCGCATCAACCTGCCGGCCGACATGCTCAAGGTGAAGACACTCAACCTCAACGCTTTCTACGTCTTCAACAGCCGGCGCTTCTCCTATCCTGCTGCCTTCACGCAGAGCTACATACAGCGGCAGTCGGCCGGAAGCTTCATGCTGGCAGCCTCAGCCATGGGGCAGCACGCCACGCTGGAATGGGAACAAGAGACGCAGCTGAAGATGACAAACATCGCCATCGGAGGAGGCTACGGCTACAACTACGTACCGGCACGAGGATGGCTCCTGCACATCTCAGCGCTACCCACATTCATCGTCTACAGCAACACGAAGATGAAGTTCGGCGACACAAGAGCGCCGCTGCACTACCACTTCCCAGAGGTCATCATCACAGGGCGAGGCGCTGTCGTCAAGCAGTGGGGCAATAAGTTCGCCGGTATGTCGATGGTCTACAACTTCACCAACATAGGCCATGAGGAAAGCCTCGCCGTGCACAACATGAAATGGAGAGTAAGAACATTCTTCGGCATACGTATTTAATACGCCTACCAAACCTACAAAACCTACCAAACCTACTGAACCTACAAAACCTACCCTAAAAAAAAAACAACAACCATGAAACGACTCTTTTTAAGTTTATCATTGACAATGTGTTATCTGTTGTCGCAGGGCCAGGGCTGGCCGTCGCAGTACGGCGGCGTGATGCTGCAGGGCTTCTACTGGGACTCCTTCGACGACTCACAGTGGACGGAGCTCCTGGCACAGACCGAACAGCTGAAGGGCACCTTCGACCTGGTGTGGCTGCCACAGAGCGGCAACTGCGGAGGCACCTCGATGGGCTACGACGACATGTGGTGGTTTAACAACTACAACAGCTCCTTCGGCAACGAGCAGCAGCTGCGCAAGCTCATCAACACCTACCGCGAGAACGGCATCAAGACCATTGCCGACGTGGTCATCAACCACCGCAAGAGCAGCAACGGATGGTTCGGCTTCCCCACAGAGACCTACAAAGGGGTGACCTACTCCATGAGAGCTGCCGACGTGTGCTCCAACGACGACAACGGCAAGGCGCGGACCGAGGCCAACCGCTTGGGCGTCACCTTGGGAAATGCTGACACCGGCGAGGGATGGGACGGCATGCGCGACCTGGACCACACAAGCCAGAACGTGCAGAACACCGTCAAGGCATACCTCGACTTTCTGAAGAACGACCTGGGCTATGCCGGCTTCCGCTACGACATGGTGAAAGGTTACAGCGCCACCTATACCGGCATGTACAACACCTCGGCCAAGCCAGAGTTCAGCGTGGGCGAGTGCTGGGACGGCACCAACACCATCAAGAACTGGATTGAGGGCACAAAGGTGAACGGCGAGATACAAAGCGCCGCCTTCGACTTCCAGTTCCGCTACACGGTGCGCAACGCCATGAACAACGCCAGCTACAGCCGCTTGGCACAGCAGAACGACGGCAACTGGCCCCTCGTCAGCAGCAGCTACCAGACGGGCAAGTACCGCCGCTGGGCCGTCACCTTCGTTGAGAACCACGACACGGAGCGACGCAGCAATGCCGCCCAGGACCCCTTGAAGAAGGACACCCTGGCCGCCAATGCCTACATGCTGGCCATGCCGGGCACGCCCTGCGTCTTCCTCAAGCACTGGAAGGACCACGCCTCGCTGATCAAGGCCATGGTGGCCGCACGCAAGCTGGCCGGCATCCACAACGAGAGCACCTACAAGAACGTGGGCAGCGCCGTGCAGTATTATGCCAACACGGTGGATGACCGCCTGCTCGTCGTCGTAGGCACCGTCAGCGCCTACGAGAGCAAGATAGACCGGCAACAGTGGGCCAAGGCCGTGACAGGTCATCACTTCGCCTACTATCTGCCCACTAGCCTGCAGACGGCCTACGCCGACCTGCCCTCCGGCACCTACGAGGGCAAGCAGCAGGTGCGCCTCGCTGCCATCGCCACGGGCAATCCGCAGCTGGTCTACACCACCGACGGCTCCACGCCTACAGCCAACAGCACCAAGGTGGCCGACGGCACATTCATCAGCATCGACACCGGCACCATCACACTCAAGGTCGGCCTGCTCAAGGACGGACAGGTGAGCGGCATCGTCACACGCGATTATGTGGTGAAAGAGAAAGAGAGTGAGCGACCCGTCGATGTGCCGGCCTTCTGCACTGTCGCCGAGAACGAGGTGTGCGCCTTCTTCGAGGCACCGGCCACCTGGACCAGCACCGTCTGCTGCTGGGCGTGGACAAACACACCCTCAGACAATTTCACCTTCTCCGAGCGCCACAACTGGCCCGGTGCATCCTGCACAAAGCTGGGCACGGCCGACAACGGCAATGCCGTGTGGAAATGGACATGGGACGGCACAAAGCAGAACAACTCTGCAGCCACGCAGCCTGCCTTCATCATCTTCAGCAACAACGGCAGCCCGCAGACGGCTGACCTCGTTTTCCAGAACGGCGGCTACTACAACAAAGACGGGCTGAAGGCAACCGTCACGCCCTCCAGCATCGAGCCGATAGCCGTGGAGTCGCAGCAAGCGGAGCAACGCTACGACCTGCAGGGACGCCGCGTCAACACCGCCACCCTCAGGCCAGGGCTCTACATCGTCAACGGCAAGAAAACTGTCGTACGGTGAGGTTGGAATCAGACATAGTTACGTCGTTAATTAGGTGAGTTGATACCGCGAAGCGGCCTGAGAAAAAACCAATAAAAACAAATAAAAACAAGAAAAACAAATTGGTAATTTTTCTCATTTGGTACAATGGCTATCGCCTTGCCCACCGCATAGCTCAATGCGCAGCGAAAAATCCCGAAGTGACGACATAACTCGGGTAACGAACTGACCTATTTCGCGCCATAACTATGTCACTCCATACGTACAGCATGTGTCTTTTTGCCATCTGGGGCTTTTATGCAAAAGTTTCCTGCCGAGAAACCTTTGGTTTCCTGCCGAGAAACCGATGGTTTCTCGCCAGGAAACTTTTATAACCCATGATGCCTGGAAACTGCAGGATTCTCACATGGGTGAAATCCATAGAAAAGCTTTTGTCCCAAATTGTTTTTATTTGTTTTTCTTGTTTTTATTTGTTTTTTCTAAGTCCGCTTAGCGGAACAAACTGACCTAATTCGCGACGAAACTATGTCACTTCATCCGTACAGGTCGAATAATTTTGCGGTGCTTCCCTATGACAAAAAGCTGCTCCTGCCGTCCCGTGTCTTCAGCTGCCTCGACAGAGACTTTTGTACGCAGGCTCTCCATAAAAACGGGAAATATGAGAAAAAAAACGACGGAAACGATGCTGAACGAAAAAAAAGTCGTATCTTTGTGGCGTTTTCTCACACTATCATGAAATGAGCTTAGGAAGGAAGATATATTACACACTGAACAGCGGTAAGAATCCCAAGTACATTTACTACATCAAGAACGCCGTGCGCCAGGCCTGGCCCAAGGCGTGGCTGAACGTAGACAAGGAGCTGGCCAAGCTTGACAAGCGTTCCGACCGCGACTATATCATGCAGCGCGTGGACTACTACTGTCAGCTGACGAAAGACACACCCTACGACCGCAAGGCGTGGGAGGAGCATGCCATAGAGATAGGCCGTCAGCCGATGACCAGCCAGTCGGTGTACTACTACGACGCGCTGGAGTTCTCGCGCTGGTTCGACCAGAAGAAGCGCTGGATACTGCGCTCGGGCGACGTTGACTTCGCCCTCGACCTGCCCAGCATCGTGAAGAGCCGTCCCCTGCACGAGGACACACGTTGCAACGTGCTGCTCAATCTGGAGAAGGTGCGCCACTTCCTCTTCCTCAACGACAAGAAGCCCTTCACCGAGAAGAAGGACATGGCCATCTTCCGAGGTAAGATAGGCCAGCAGACGGGCCGCAAGGACAATCATGTGAAGATGAACCGCTTTGAGTTCGCCACGCGGTTCTTTGGCCATCCGATGTTCGACATTGGCGCCATCGGCCACCAGTTCCCGCAGTGGCACTCGGAGAAGCTGACCATCGGCGAGCATCTTGACTACAAGTTCATCATGTCGTTGGAGGGTAACGACGTGGCTTCGAACCTGAAATGGGTGATGTCGTCGAATTCGATAGCCGTCAGTCCGCCGCTGACCTGCGAGACATGGTTCATGGAGGGCACGCTGAAGCCCGACTACCACTACATCGAGATCAAGGCCGACTTCAGCGACATCGAGGAGAAGCTGCGCTACTATATCGACCATCCCGACGAGGCGCAGCAGATCATCAACCACGCCCACGAGTACGTCAACCAGTTTAAGGACGCCCAGCGCGAGCGGCTTATCTCCCTGCTCGTGCTGCAGCGTTACTTTGAGCTAACGAATTAAGCGAAAGGTTTGGAGTTAAAGGAGTTAAAGACAATAGCTTTGCTGTGGATTTCAACTCAGGGACAAAGCCGCATTTGACTTCACGAATGTTTTAATGCTTATGAGCCGTCTTTGTTATATATCGCGCAACTACTACGGTCTGTCGGGTGCGGGCAATAAGGCGAAGACCGATATTGAACGCACGCTGCAGGAGATGGGCGCCAGAAACCTGGGCCTGCGCACCACGTTCTACGACAACAAGGTGGTGGCCTTCGTGCTCAATCTGGTGGGCATCGTGAAGATGATGTGCTGCATCCGCCGTGGCGACACGCTGGTGCTGCAATATCCGGTGAAGAAATACTTCAGCTTCATCTGCAGCGTGGCCCACGGTCGCGGGGCGCGTGTCATCGTCGTCATCCACGACCTCATGTCGCTGCACCGCAAGCGTGTCACATTGGAGACGGAGCTGAGCCGCCTCGGCAAGGCCGATGTCATCATCGCCAGTAATGAGAAGATGCAGCATTGGCTCATGGCGCAGGGCCTGCAATGCCCCATGACTGCCCTCGGCTTGTTTGACTATTTGGACGGGCAAACAGCGGAAAAAGTATCTTCTCCCCTCCCTCACAGGGAGGGGGTGGGGGAGGGTCTCTCCCTCGTCTATGCCGGCGCCCTCGTCATGCGCAAGAACAGCTACCTCTTGGAGCTGGCGCACAAGGCCCGCCACTTCACCCTGCACATCTATGGCAATGCCGACGGTCTGCCGGGCATCGACAAGGCACCGCACGCCGTGTGCTATCCCTTCACCCCTGCCGACGAGTTCATCCGCTCGGCCGACGGCGACTTCGGCCTCGTCTGGGACGGCGACTCGCTGGAGACGTGCCAGGGCGACTTTGGTGAGTATCTGCGCTACAACAGCCCGCACAAGGTGTCGTTCTATCTGCGCGCCGGCCTGCCCGTCATCATCTGGCGCGAGGCCGCCGTGGCTCCCATCATCGAAAAGGAGGGCATCGGCATCACCATCGGTTCCATCGCTGAGTTGGAAGAGCGGCTGCAGCACCTTACTGCCGACGAGATACAAAAAATGCGCGACAATGTGTCGCGCATCAGTCAGCGGCTCGCCAACGGCGAGTTCTTCCGCGAAGCCCTGCAACGGGTGCTGTAACAAAACACTGCGGCTCCCCTCGTCTGTGAGGAGAACCGCAGCTTTGTTCTATTCGTAGTATTCTATCTTGCGGGTCTGTTCCATTTCCTGACCCATCATCGAGGTCTTGCGGCTGATCCAGTTGCCTTTCTCGTCGTACTTATAGTCGGTAAACGGGATGTTCACGTCCTGACCCATCATGTTCATCGACTGCGAGGCGATGGCGCCCTTGTCGTTGTAGGTCAGCTTCACGGTCATGTCATTGCCCATCATGTTCATGGTCTGGCTGGCAACTTTGCCGTTCTCCCACTTGTAGGTAGTGGTTATCGTCATGCTGCCTTGGGGGGTATCCATTGATCTTGAAACCTTCTGCAGGTAACCGTTCTCATCGTACACCTGGCCAGTCAGACCTTCAGCCTGCATCTTGCCGTCCTGAGTGAAGTTGATAACCTGCTCGCCACGGCCCATCATTCCTGACTGGGTGATAGACTTCACGGGGCCGGTAGCCTCGTTCAACTCTACGTCGTGGAACTTTGTCTGTGCCATCATGGCAAACGGAATGGCCAGCATGGCCAACAGTGTCATTACTTTTTTCATGTTGTTTGTAGTTTTAGTTAGGACTGATGAAACATTATTCAGTTTTTAGACGGTAATACAGGGGAATGGTTTAATATATTTTTACAACTTTTTTAGCCCCATTCACTCCCTTAACTCCTTTAACTCCTTAAAGATGAGCTATCGGCCAAACGGAAAGGCACCGGAGGGGAATTGCATCTTCTTCTCGACGAGGGGCTGGATGCGTGGCTGCCAGTCGCTGTCGAATTGGGCTATCTGACTGTCGAGGAAGGCCAGACGGTCGGCAAGCCATTGTTTCAGAATCTTGATTTCCTCCTCGTAGGAGCTGACGCGATAGGCCGCAAACATCCCAACAGCGTCAAAAGGGAACGCTCCCATCTGCGGGAAGCCCTCTCCCATTGGCGGCATCGAGTCCATCGGCGGGAAAGCTCCCATTGGTGGGAAGCCCTCTCCCATTGGCGGCATCGAATCCATCGGCGGGAAGGCTCCCATCGGCGGGAAGGCTCCCATCGGCGGCAGCGAGTCCATCGGCGGGAAGGTGCCCATCGGCGGGAACGCTCCCATGAAGGGGAAGCCTCCCGTCTGCTGCTGTTCAGCCAGCTGCTGCTTGCGTTCCTCGCTGACCAGCAGCTCCGGATAGGTCTGGAAGTGGCGGTCCTTGGCCTCGGCCAGCATCTGCGCCTGTCGGTCGATGTAAGCATTGATGGCCTCGGTGCTCAGCACGCCCTTCCGCAGCTCCACATAGCGCTGCTTCACCGCCTTGCGGAAGTTGGGGTCTTGCAGCAGCCGTTGCCATAGGGCAGGCGTGGGGTTGTTGCTGGCGCCTTCAAAGCACCACGCCTCCAGGTTGTTGGCATTGGCGAAGTTGCAGTTGCCGTAGGCCAGGTTGTAGTCCCACACCGGACCCGCAAACAGCTTGCCGCCGCTGCCGTCCTCGTGCAGCTTCTCCTTGTAGAAATAGGCACTGCGCTTGTATCCGTCGGCATTGAGACTCAGCTCTGTGTGTATGAAATAGTCTACGAAGGAGGGCACGTCGATATAGTGGGCATAGCCCTTCATGGGGTCGGCAAAGTCATCCGACTGTATCACCTGCTCCACCGTGTCCACATAGCTCTGTATGTATGCGAACTGCTCTGGCTGCAGATTTTTCTTCTTCGGGTAGATGCACGACCAAACGACCTCGCTGGTCATGTTTCCCTCGCCTATGCCTGGCACCTTCGAGGTGAACGTGGCGTCATCGTCGTTGTAGGTGTCAATGCGCAGCAGGTAGCCGCCCGTCACGTCACGACCGGCGGTGTCGCTCTTCTTCAGCTTGCTGATGTTCACTCTGTCCTTGCCCCGCTTGATGGCTTCCGCGAGGATGTAGATGCCGCGATAGTCGCCGTCAAGGGTCAGCTCGCACATCACCGTGCGCGGTCCCCAGTGGCCCATGTCGCGCCAGAGCTGGAAAGCCAGCGGGTCGCGCATCATCGAGATGTCGTTGTAGGGCGCCAGCAGTACCCATTCGCTGTGGGCAGGCAGGCCCAGCAGGCTCACGTCCAGCTCTTTGCCGTCGGCGTCGCGTGTCTCCAGTGTGTATTTCTTCTGGTTGAAGGCCAGCGAGCTGTTGCCGCGCAGCTTGATGCCGATGGCTCCGTCGAAGTTGCCGGCATGGAGATGGGCTGTCACCTTCTGCTGGGCGTTCAGCGGCGTTGACGTGGTGATGGCAATGGTGGGCAGCCCCGTCTGAGCGCAGGCATTCATGGCGAAGACAGCGAAGCAGAGCTGCAATAGGGTGAAGAACTGTTTCTTTTTCATTTTGCTTTTCCGTAAACGATGTGCAAAGATAACTATAATTACGCAAATTGTTGCTTTTTCCCCTTCACTTTTAGTAAAAGCTAACGTTTCCTCACGTTCCAGTAACTTTTCGGTCTGCCTCGCTGTGTCTTGTTCCCAACGCGCCGTCCGAGAAAAAAAACAGGTGCAGCAATTCGCCTTTATTCGTTTAATTCGTTGTTTTTACAAGATAATTGTGTTCATCTACTTTTTTTTCTTTTTGATTTGTTTGCCGTTCCAAAGTTTATTTGTAACTTTGCCGCATAAATGGAAGGATATGGATTTTAAGACTCTTAATTTTGTAATCTTCTGTGTTGGCAGTGTGGCTGAAACCCTGAACATGAGCCCTAAAGACGTTTATCGCCGAATGTCAGAAGGCAATATCATTTCGGGCTATATCGTTCCTTGCTTTGATGTGTTGCACACGTTCTCGCGTGAATACATCGTTGAAGATCTGGTAGACTTGATGAATAAGAAAGGAGTGCTGAAAGCCGCATGAGGTATTTCCATACATCCAATATGATTGTCTCTGAGCCTGACGTTTGCCATTCGCGCAAGCATCTTGATTTTGGCATTGGCTTTTATCTCACTCCTCTTGAGCAACAGGCTCGTGACTATGGACAGCGTTTTATTCGTCGTGGCGAGCCCGCCATCATGAATGTCTTTGAACTTTCTGAAGAGATGATAGGAGTCAAGCGCAAGATATTTCCTGCTTATGATGGCGAATGGCTTGATTACGTGGTGGCTTGCCGCAAAGGTCTTCCACATCAGCAATATGACGTAATTGAAGGCGGTATTGCCGACGACAACGTCTTTGACACCGTTGACCTCTACCTTCAAGGAATCTATACACGAGAGCAGGCTCTTGACCAGTTGCGTTGGAAAAAACCTAATAATCAGCTCTGCATCGCCTCCCAGCGAATAATAGATCATTATCTTCAGTTCGTACAATCTATAACATTGTGATATATGCAGGCTAATCCGATTCTCCTCCAGCGTAAATACGCTCGCATCGTCAAACTGTTTGCTGAGCAGACGGGCTTGACATACGAGCAGGCTTTGGACTTTTTCTATTATTCCAAAACCTTTGAGCTGATGAGCGAGGGCGTTGCTGATATGCATTGCTTCAGCGATGAGTATTTGGCAGAGGAACTTGTTATGGAACGAGAGAGAGGACATTAAACAGTGAGATAAACCGACTCTTCTGAAAACCTTCATTAAACCCAAAGAACATATTCATGAGAAAGATTTTTGCCGGAGCCATGATGCTCCTCACGTCGCTGCCACTGATAGCCTGGCAGGGCGACGTCACTGTTGAGACCCCACACACGCAGATGCTGCTCACCGCATGGGACGGCGGCGACCTGCGACAGTCGTACTATGGCGACAAGAGCGCCACGTTGCAGCAGCTGCGCGATGCCGGCGCCGACCTCAGCTTCCACGCCCTGCCCGCCTTCGGCACCGTCGACCCCGTGCACACGCCAGCCCTGCAGGTGCAGCACTTCGACGGCGACCTGAACCTGGAGCTTACCGTGACCGACTACAGCAAGAAGGACGAGGGAAAGGCTGTCGTCCACACATTCACCATGAAAGACAAGCTGTTGCCCTTCACCGTCCGCGTGTTCTATAAGGCATACAAGCAGGTGGACGTGATAGAGACGTGGACCGAGATAGAGCACCAGGAGAAGAAAGCCGTCGTGCTGAAGCGCTTCGACAGCGGTCACCTCGTGCTGCGTCAGGGCGATGCGTGGATCACCCATCTGCACGGCAACTGGGCCGCCGAGACACAGGTGACGAGCGAGCCGCTGACACAAGGCATGAAGACCATCCGCAACAGCGACGGCGCCCGCAACTCGCACCTCGACGCCCCGGAGATCATGCTCTCGCTTGACGGGCAACCGCAGGAGCTGACGGGGCGCACCATCGGCCTCGCCCTCTGCTGGAGCGGCAACTACGAGCTGCGGGTGAATACCATCTCGCACAAGGAGCACCACGTCTATGCCGGCATCGACCCCACGGCCAGCGAATATGTCTTGGAGCCGAAAGAGGTGTTCGAGACGCCGCACGTGGCCATGGCCTACAGCAACGAGGGCATGAGCGGTGTCAGCCGCATCTTCCACCGCTGGGCACGCACCGAGGGCTGGCTGCACCGTGGGATGCAGACAGGCGACATCCTGCTGAACTCGTGGGAAGGCATCTACCTCGACATCACCGAGGAGAAAATCATCAAGATGATGGACGACATCGCTGCTTTCGGCGGCGAGCTCTTCGTGATGGACGACGGCTGGTTTGGCGACAAGTACCCGCGCAAGGTGGACAACTCCAGCCTTGGCGACTGGGTGGTGGACAAGCAGAAGCTGCCCAACGGCATCAAGGCGCTCACCGACGCTGCCCGCCAGCGCAAGATTAAGTTCGGCATCTGGATAGAGCCGGAGATGACGAACACGGTGAGCGAGCTCTATGAGCAGCATCCCGACTGGGTGCTGCAGCGGCCGGGCCGTGAGCTGCGCCAGGGCCGCGGCGGCACGCAGGTGGTCTTGGACATGACCAACCCGAAGGTGCAGGACTTCGTCTTCAGCATTGTCGACAACCTGATGACGGAGTATCCTGAGATAGCCTATATCAAGTGGGACGCCAACGCGCCGATAGCCAACTACGGGTCGCTCTACCTGCCTAAGACCAAGCAGAACAACCTGAACGTGGACTACCACAAGGGACTGCTCAAGACCTTGGAGCGCATCCGCGCCAAGTATCCCGACCTGGTGATACAGGACTGCGCCAGCGGCGGTGGCCGTGCTAACTACGGTCTGCTGCCTTACTTCGACGAGTTCTGGGTGTCGGACAACACCGACGCCCTGCAGCGCGTCTATATGCAGTATGGCACCAGCCTCTTCTTCCCTGCCAACGCCATGGCCTCGCACATCAACCACTGCCCCTACTGGAACACCGGCAAGCGCACCATCCCCGTGAAGTTCCGCTGCGACGTGGCCATGAGTGGCCGACTCGGCATCGAGCTGCAGCCCAGCCAGATGACCGACGAGGAGCGCCAGCAGTGCACCACGTGCTTCGCCGACTACAAGCAGCTGCGCCCCATCGTGCAGACGGGCGACATCTACCGACTCATCTCGCCATACGACCGCAAAGGCGTGGCTACTCAGATGTTTGTAGCCCCCTCTTCGTCCCCCGGGGGTGACACAAATGCTCGCAAATCAAATGAAGCCCCCTCGGGGGCCGTAGGGGGGGCTGCCGTGCTCTTCGTCTACAAGATTGAGAACTTCTACGACCAGCCGCTGCCACGTATCCGTCTGGCAGGCCTCGACCCGGCAAAGACCTACACGCTGACAGAGAAGAACGTGCATGTAGGCGAGAAGCCTTGCGCGCTCAGTGGCAAGACGTTCACCGGCCGTTTCCTCATGGATGTCGGCATCGAGGTGCCCCTGTGGGAGGAATATGCCAGCCGCGTGTTCCTGATTAAGTAGTTAAAGGGGGATAAGTAGTTAAAGTAGTTAAAGGAGTTAAAGGAGCAAAATTTGGAGTTAAAGGAGTTAAAGGAGTTAAAGGAGTTAAAGACAAATGACTCTCCATATAAAGCTTTTGTCTCTGGGGTGAAATCAATAGCATTGGTATTGTCTTTAACTCCTTTAACTCCCTTAACTCCTTTAACTCCTTACTCCCTGAACTCCTTACTCCCTGAACTCCTTTAACTCCTTTAACTCCAAATTTTGCTCCTATAACTCCAAAACATGAATATGTCCTAAAGTGCTTTCTTGTAGCAGCGGCGGCGCTTGTGCTGCTCGTGCTCCAAGTAGGTCCACTGGCTTTGCACCTTGCCGTTGGTTTCCATCTCCACGTGCGTCTCGCCCCACAGGAAGCCGTGCTTCTGGTAGATGGGGATGAGGTCGTAGAACAGCAGGGCGTTGGCTCCCTTCGAGCGGTATTCGGGCAGCACGCCGATGAGCAGACAGTCTACGATGTCGGTCTTGTGGAACTTCAGCGCCCTCAGTATGTGCCACCAGCCGAAGGGCCACAGACGGCCGTTGTGACATTTCTGCAGCGCCTTTGTCAGCGACGGCAGCGTGATGCCCACACCCACCACGGGATGGTCTTCCAATGAGTGATCCTCGATGAGCGTCACCATGTTCAGGTCCAGCACCTTGAAGTACATCTTTATATATTGGTCTATCTGCTTCTGCGACATGGTGGAATAGCCGTAGAGATGGCCGAAGGTGCGGTTGATGACGTCGAACACCTTCTGTCCGTACTGCGCCGGTCCGAAGATGTCCTGCTTGGTCAGCTTCTTGACCTGCAGGTTGTAGCGCTTCATCACCATCTCGGCAATTTTTTTGAACTTTTCCGGCATTCCTTCCTTCGGCACGAAGAGCTTGTACTCCACGTAGTCGTTGTCCTTCTCGTAGCCCTCCATCTGCTCCATCAGCTGGGGGTAGTAGGGGTGGTTATACTCTGTGGCCATGGTGCCCAGCTCCTCAAATCCGTAGGTCAGCATGCCCTCCGGGTCCATGTCGGTGAAGCCGAGGGGACCTATGATTTCCTTCATCTGGTGGCGTCGTCCGAAGTCCTCGACGGCGCTGAGCAAGGCGCGTAGCACGTCGATGTCGTCGATGAGGTCGAGCCATCCGAAGCGCACGGCAGGCCTGCTCCACTGCTCGTTGTAGCGGCGGTTGATGATGGCAGCCACGCGGCCCACCACCTTGCCTTCCTTCAGGGCGAGGTAATACTCTACGTCGCAGAACTCGAAGGCGGCGTTGGGATCCTTCGTCCAGGGTGACAGCGTCTGCACCTCGTCGCTGTGCAGATTGGGCGCATCGTAGGGGCAGCCGCGGTAGAGGTCGTAGTGCAGCTGTATGAATGTCTCTAAGTCCTTCTTGTTTTCTACTTTCTTTATTTCAATCATAGCTGTTTGTTTGCTGTTTCAGAAGTTCAGGCATAGCAGGAGCGATGTCCGCAACACGCTGCGGAACTTCTTTATTTACATTTTTATGGAATTTACGGGCAAAGGTAAGGCTTTTTTAGCATAAAACAACAAAAAGGGCGCATTTTTTTAACTTTTTCTTTGTTTTTTAGCGGCTTATTCGTAACTTTGCACTCAAAATCTATTATAATAAAATAACACCATTAAGCTATGAAAACGAAAAGACTGATGACCTTGGCAGCCTCGATGCTGCTTTTGGGCGGCACAGCTTCGGCACAAGAGCAGAGCTGGCAATCCTTCTCCTACGTGGAAGTGCAGGGCGGCCTGCAGCTCACGTCAACCAACGCCCCGATGGACAAGCTGATGATGCCGACGGCAGCACTGAGCTTCGGACATTACTTCACTCCTGTGGTGGGCGCACGCCTGCACGTCAACGCATGGCAGTCGAAGAGCGGATTCAAAGACCTGGACAAGTACTACAAGTGGAAGTATGTGACGCCCAGCGTTGACCTGATGCTGAACCTGTCGAACCTGTTCTGCCAGAATCAGGACCGCTTCCTGAACGTCATCCTGCTGGGCGGCGTGGGCCTGAACTATGCTTGGGACAACGACGAGCTGAAGGATCTGGGCATGGCACCGCAACGCATTCCCTTGGCATGGGACGACAACCGCCTGAGCCACAACCTGCGCGCCGGACTGCGCTTTGAGACCAACCAGTCGAAGCCTCTCGGCCTCTCTTTGGAATTGAACGCCAACTCGCTCGACGACCGCTTCAACTCGAAGGTGAACGACCAGGACGACTGGCAGTTCACGGCCATGCTCGGCCTGAACTTCCGCTTCGGCTACAAGGGCAAGAAGGAGGTGCACATCCCCGTGACACGCCAGATTGAGGAGACCGTCTGGGAGGAAGTGCCCGTGGTGAAGAAGGTGAAGAAGACGCAGCCCTACGAGATTGAGAAGCCCGTACAGCTGCACAAGGAGGTGTTCTACGACATCCGCGTCAGCGACAACGTCGACCCGAGCGTCATCCAGGCTGAGGTGGCTGACTTCATGAAGAAGAACCCGCAGTCGAAGGTGACCATCGTGGGCTATGCCGACAAGGGCACGGGTAACGCCCGTCTGAACAAGATGTATGCCCAGCGCCGCGCTGAGACCTTCAAGAAAGACCTCATCGAGAAGCATGGCGTCAACCCCGACATGCTCATCGTAGACTCGAAGGGCGACACCGTGCAGCCGTTCCCCGACAACAACGACAAGAACCGTTGCGTCATCATCGATGCTGAGGGCAAGATGACGGTGAAGGAGTTCCGCGAGATTGAAGTCGAGGAGACGGTGATGGAGAAGCGCGAGAAGAAAGTGATGCGTACCATCACAGAGTAAGGAGCGATATCGGGTGAAGACTCGTGTCTTTGCAACTGCAGCAGCCTACTTTTGCTCAAAAGTAGGCTGCTGCTGTTATTATGCGCCAGCCGGCTTTTGGCAGAGCAGAAGGACGCGGCTGCCGTCGGCGAGAGTTGTGGCAAAGATGTAATGGTCGCCACCCTCTCTGAGCTTGAGCCTTTTGCGCAGGGCGTCAGCTGTCAGCGGGAAATTGCGCACGCTGATGTTGGCCTGTTTCAAGGGCAGCACTTTTTCTTTCAACTCTTGTTTGTTCATGGAGCTGACGGCTGTGACACGGAATATGCGGCCAGGGAAGTCGTCGACAGGCGCATCGGAAGTGAAGAGGTGACTGTTGGGAGCGATGGGCGTAACGCCATAGCGTTGGGCCAGCTCGGCAAAGAGGCCGGCCTTCATCAGGGCGGGGTGAGGCTCGTAGAGGTAGTGGGTAGGTAGGGTAGGTTTGGTAGGTGGGGTAGGTTGAGCAGGTTTGGTAAGGAGGAAGGTGTCTTGCTTGTCGTCGTTGCTGCAGACGAGGATGGGCTCCTTGGTGCCCTTGGCTGAGAGGAGGAGCAGCAGCTCTTTGCACTCGCCGCCAACAGCCACGATGTGCACCTGCTCCACATGGTCGCTGCCCACGTCGGCCATGGCCTTGCGCCAGTCGAGCATCGGCGAGAGCTTCAGCAGCACGTAGTCGGCCTTGGACAGCAGCTCATCTCTTAGAGGCAGAACATTAGGAGTGCAGTCGCTGATGCCGAAGGTGCGGGCGCCATGCACATCGCGCCGCGCAGGGTCGATGAAAATCAGCGTGACATGTTCCTCCATGCGGTGGAGAAACTCCTCCGCCTCAGCACAGACCACTGAGAAGTTGATAGGGACTGTAGTCTCTATAGTCTCTATAGTCTCTATAGTCTCTATAGTATCTATAGTTTCTATAGTCTCTATAGTACTTGCCAGCACCTGAAGGTTGTGGTGAGCGATGGCACAGAGCGTCTCGTCGCGCTCTACGTAGACTCCTTCGTCGAACAGCGTACAGAGGAAGGAAAAGTCTACACCGAAGCCGCCCGTCAGGTCAACGAGCTTGCGGAAGCGGGAGTTTATGGGACTCATGGGACTCATGGGTCTTATGGGACTCATAGGTCTTATAGGACCCATAGGACTCATAGGACCTATCACTCCCATCACCACCTGTGCCTTGTAGCGGGCTGTGGCCTCACTGCTGCACTGCTCCATCGACAGGTGGGCAGGATAGCAGATGTCGCTCAGGGCTGCCCACGAAGGAATCTTGCGGCGAGCTGCCTGACGACCGCTGATCTGCTGCAAAGCCAGAGATAAGTCGACCTCAGCGTCCTGACATCCCTTTAATGCAAGCTGGCGCACGTCGTCATCGGCGTGCGCCAGCGCAAATTGTTTCGTTTTCTCGTTGAGTATCATGGTTATTGCCATACCAGTTGGATGTCTTCGATATTCTCCTTCAGATACCACTGCTTCACCTCCTCCACTACCGAACCGGGATTGATGGCCCACGACCTGAACATCTTATAGGCCGTTTTGGTGTTTTTCGTCTCTGAGCCTGTCGTGTTGCTATAGCCGCAGATGCTCTGCCACTCGTTGGGATAGAGGAAAGTGCCGGGTACCAGAAGCGCCCAGGGGTAGTTCTTCGTCGGGTTGCTGATGTACGGTGTCAGCTTGTCTGTGTAGTTCTCGTATTCCTTGAGCACCTGGTCAAACTTGAATGGATAAGTATGCACCTCCCACAAGCGGTTGCTGTATTTCTCAATGACGAACATGTCGTAGTTCATGATGTCGTTGAAGAGCTGGGCGTGTTCCTCGCTGTCGAGTGTCATGGTGAGGGTGATGACTGTCGGTGTGGCAATCCTTCCCCTTTCATCGCCGGCGAGGCGTTTGTCCATGGTGTTGTAGAAATAGGCATGCATGTACTGATTGTTGCCACCCGCGTCGGCCTTTGACATGGCCCAGTGGGCATCGTTGAAGAGGCTCACCACCAAGTCGTTGATCTGGTTGCCGCGGGCATCCTTGCCCAGTCCCGTCTCTGGATTGACATAGAAGAACGTTTCGCCTTTGTCGTTCATCACCGGCGTGACATACCTCATCGACTCGTAACTGGCAGCGTAGTCAACAAATGTGTTGGTGCCAGCCACCACGGCATCGGGCAGGAGGCCCTTGATGCGCATGGCGGCAGCAATTTGCTTGTTAGTGCCCACGGCGTTGAGCACCACCCTTACAGTTACATTCTTTCCGCTGACGACGGGATTGACCGTGATAACGCAGTCGTTGAAATCGTAGTCTCCCGGGTGTGGAAACTGGTCCTCGAAGCAGAAGCGGTAGGTGTTGCTATGCTCCTGAGCCGTTGCTGCCGTCCCGTCTTCTGTCCCGGCAAAACTGAGGTCTATCGTCTCTCCGTTGACCACCTTCCTGGACATGACGACTTGATGGCTGTTCTCGTCACGGCAAGCCACATAGACCGTGGGCTGTGCCAGCAAGTAGGAGAAGTGCAGCACCGCCGTCTGTCCGCCCACGGCTTCACTGGAAGCCAGCAGCGTGACATACGAAGCAGTAAGCGGGTCTTCCTGATAGACGGCCACGCGGTACTTCTTGCCGCTGTCGCCGTTGACATGGGCTTGAAGGGTGGTAGAGCCGAAGACGGCCCACGTGTGGTTGGGATTCACACTGCCAACAGGGAAGGACCTGATGAGCAGTTCATCGTATTTCTCTTCCACGAAATAGTTCTCCTTGCATGCTGTCAATGCCAACGACAGGGATGCGAGTGCGACAAGAAGCTTTGCGTTTGTGATTTTCATTCAAGTTTCCTAAAGTTATAACTATTCAAATAGAGTTTATACAATCCTTTTCCCAATAACGCATTTTACGAATGGCTGCGCGCAGTCATCTTGCCATGCGGTCATCGGGTTACTGGTGACTGACGACGCGGCGGCGCTGGCGGTCGATGTAGAGACCTTTCCTCATTGTGCCGCCCTTCGTTGAGTGGCCGTTCACCCGCCGGCCCTGCAGGTCGTAGAGCACGGTGGCGTGGCTGCTGTCGGTGGTGGCGGCGGCGATGCCGCTGGAGCCTTCGACAGTGAGGATGCCGTCGACGAAGGTGATGTCGTAGTTCTGGGCGGTGGCGCCGCAGACAGTGATGGCATATTCGCCGGCGGGGCTGTCCTTCGTGGCCTCGCAGGTGATGACGGGTTGCGTCAGCAGCACATCCTCCTTCTCCTTGTTGCGGAATCCCTTGCAGCTGAACCCAAACTCAGGATTGTCCTCTCCCTGCTTGCGGGTGTAAGAGTTGGCGGTGATGGTGAGGGGAGCGGGCGTGACAGTGAGGATGCCTTCACGGCACACCAGGCTCTTGTCGGTGATGGTGCCTGGGCTGACCGTGATGACATAGTCGCCCACGGGTGCCGTAGGCTCTGCCAGCATGTCGCATGTCAGTTCCGGCTCGCCGTCGATGGGTGCTCCCGAGACCTTGTAGGCGAGTGTGGCCTGCTTGCGGCCATACTGTCGGCTGGCGGGCTGTGCCGTCACTGTCGGAGTGCCGGTGTAGGCGGTGATGTCGTAGGCCTTCCATGAGTCGTGAGCCTGATAAGCTTCCACCAGTGCCTCCGGTACGAAGACGGTGGTCTTGGCTGACAGGCCGCTCATGCCTGAGACGTTGACCACGCCGTCGTCGGCCATCAACACGAGATACTGCATCGGACTGCCTGTGAAAGCCATGTCGCCGATGGTCTTCACCTGCTGTGGCACATAGACGGTGGTGAGCGAGGTGGAGCTGCGGAACGCGTTGGCCGGTATCTCTGTAAGGGCTGTGAAGTAACGCAGCACCTCCAATGACTTCATCTGCGACTGGTTGCGGAATATCTCGCCGATGTCGGTCACGGCGGCGGCCTCCTCTATGCTCAGCTCGTTGTCGCCGTTGGTGTCCCAGTTGTCCAGACACACGGTCTTGGCGCGGGCATCGTTGATGTCGATGTAGTGCAGCTTGGCGCGCAGTGAGGCGATGGCGTTGAGGATGTCGTCGGCCGTGCTCTGCAGGTTGTCGTAGACGGCCTGCTCGTCGGTCGTGTCGATGTCGCCCTTCTGGCCGGCCACCAGCAGCAGTTTCTTCAGCTGCTCCACGCTCTTGTCAAATTCCTTTGCCCCGTTCATGCTGTCCTGGCTGATAAACACCCACTGGCACTGGCGCTCGTGTCCCTTGTAGGCGATGTCCCAGTAGATGCCGCTGGTGTAGTCGTAGGTGTACTCCGTCTTGTGCTCATAGTCGGTGCCCAGATACTCGCCCTCCACGTAGTCTGCCGCGCCCTGAGGCACCTGCAGTGTGAAGATGCCTTCAGCCACGCTGTCCACCTGCCAATAGGCCGATGCGCTGAGCTCGCCGTCGATGAAGCAGGCCTTCACGCCGGTGCCCACCTTCTTGTCGCTGCTGGTGCGGAAGAGTATGCCGCCCGTGGCCGTGTTCTTCAGATAGAATTGTCCTTCAGGCATGTTGGCGGTGCGGCACCACTCGTAGAGGAAGCCGCTGCGCCCCACGACGCCTTGCGTGCCGTAGGCTTCGCCGCTGGTAATCATCTTGCGCGTGGCCACGTTCATCACATATCCACGGGCACCGGCATAGACTGTCGACGGCTGCGGCTGTGTGCGCGTGCGTACTTCTTCAATAGTGCCGAAGTTGCGCCACACGGGAGCTGTAGCATACAGCTCCTTCGTGCCGGTGGGCACCTGCAGGGTGGCGCTCTTCACCGTGGTGGTGGTGAAGGCATCGCTGGCGATGTCAATGGACAGCGGGTCGGGATTGTCGATGCGCACGGACTTCAGCTTCGAGCAGCCCCTGAACACCTGGTCGCCGATGGTGATGACATACTCAGGCAGGTTGATGCTGGTGAGGCTTGAGCAGTTGCGGAAGGCGTAGTAGTAGATGCGCTCAATGCTTGGTGGCAGCGTGATGCTGGTCAGCTTGTTGCATCCCTCGAAGCTGCTGTCATAGAGGTCTTTCACGCTGGTGAAATACTGGAACTCGTCGAAGCTGGTGATGGCCTTGCCCTGGAGGTGGTTGCTGACGGAATTGATCATCGCTGCCTCGGTGATGCTCAGCTCGCCGTCGCCGTCGAGGTCAAACTTCGTGATGCACGTCTGGCGCACGATGTCGTCGGCAAAGTCGATGAGTTTCATCTTCTGGCGCAGCGTCTTCTGTGCCTGGCGCATCTCCTCGACGCTGCTCTCCATGTTGTCGAGCACGGCCTCTTCGGCGTCACAGACTATGTGTTTGGCCTTGGCCATGGCGATGAGGTTTTCCAGTTGTGCGGCAGCCACGTAGTTGGCGTCGCGGTCGGCATCGTAAGCGACGAAGCGCCACTGGCATCCCGTCTCGTTGCCCTCGTAGACGATGTCGCTGTAGACGCCCCATGTGGGCTGAATGTACTGGCTTGGGTGGTCGCTCTGCACGCCCCAGCACCAGGCGGCGTTGTATCCGTCATAGCCCGACGGTACGCTGAAGGTGTAGGTGTTGTTGCCGATGTCGCTGACGAGCCAGTGTGCACGCTTGTCGAGGTTGCCGTCGACGAAGGCGGCCCTGACACCGTTGCCCACGTTGCCGTCTTCGTTGGTGCGGAAGGTGTAGTGGCGGTCGTTGCCGGTGTCGGTGGAGTAGAGGGCGTAGACGCCTTCAGGCATCGTTGAGTTGTGTTTCAGCTGGAATAGCATCGGCTCGCCGTCGGTCACCACGGCCTGCGTGCCCCATGCCTCGCCTCGGCTGAGGAATCGTCCGGTGCCCTCGTGATAGAGGTAGACGGGCGTGTTGGCGGTGAGCGCTGTGAATGATCCGCCGGTGCGGTTGCGGTGCTCCTTGATGGTGCCGAACTGGCTCCACTGTGCGTCGCCCTCGAACCAGGATCGCGTGCCCTGCTGGATGTGCAGCACGGCAGTGGCTACGGAGGCATTGGCGAAGACCTGCTCGCCCATCGTGATGTTCTGGGGCAGGAGGCTGGTGACGGTCAGCTCGCTGAGTTTGTTGCATCCGCTGAAGGCCTCGTCGCCAATGCGTTGCAGCGTTGACGGCAATGTCAGCGATGTAAAGGCACGGCAGTCGCGGAAGGTGCCGGCCTCAATAGCTTTCATGCTGGCAGGCAAATCGATGGGCTTCAGCAGCAGACAGCCGCTGAAAGCCTCTTCGCCGATGCTCTGCAAGGAGGTGGGGATGCTGAGTGATGCCAGTTTCTTGCAGTCTTTGAAGGCGCGTGCTCCGATGTGTCGTATGTTGCGCGGCAGCTGCAGGCTGGTCAGTTGCAGACATCCGCTGAAGGCCTCGTCGGCAATGGTCTGCAGGCTGGTGAAATAGCGCAGCTCGGGGAACGAGCGGATGTTCTGTCCCTGCAGCACGGTGCCCAGGTCGGTGATCAAGGCTGCCTCGCCGTAGGTCAGCACGCCGTCGCCGTCCTGATCCCACGCTGCTGTGCAGAGGCGCTTGGCCGTGGCGTCGGCAATGGGCATGGCACGCTCCTGATAGTTCTCCGGCTCGATGCCGATGATGCACTCGCGGCCATCGGTGTAGCCGCTGCCTGAGCCTCCGATGCCCTGGTCGCCGGGTGTGAGATTGGACAGATAGTAGTAGTCATCGCTCTGTCCGCCCCAGCCCCAGTTGATGTGGTAGCGGCGGTCGCCGTCGTAGCCGTCGCACACGAAAGCGTGGCCTACGTCAGCATCGGCACCGCTGATGTACACGGGCCGTCCCTGTGCCAACTCGCTGTAGATGACCTCGTCCCACTCGTCGCTGCTCAGCCCGTAGATGTACTTCACGCTGCTGCCGAACCCGAAATAATTGACGAGGGCATCGGCCACGGCTCTCGACTGGGCGCCGCTGGAAGAGTTGGTGTAGTCCATGTTGACAGCCACGCCGCAGTAGTGCATCAGCTGGGCCACGGCTTTCTTCTGCAAGCCCGTGGCGCTGCCGCCGTAGTTGTCGATCATGTTGTTCCAGTCGATGGGCGAGCCGGCGGGGATGCCTTCCACATGGAGGTGACCATAGGTCTCGTGTTCCGTCCAGGTGTCGTAGGCGGGTATGGCGGCCTGTGTCTCGGTCACCATCTTCGACCGGTGGTAATACAGTATCTGGGCGTAGGCCGTCGCCACGCATCCTGTCACCGAGCGGCCCAGGGTGAAGTACATGGGGCACTCGTCGTTGTAGGGCGAGCTCTGGCTCCACCTGCTGGTGACTAACGGCTTGATGGCGGGGTGGGTGGGCACGCGGTGGATGCTCTGTGGTGTCTGTGGGGTGATGGGCCTGGCCTGGAAAGCCTCAATCTCCTTTGCATAGCCTTCGAGCCACGACAGCATGTTGGGCGGCATCTTGTCGTAGTCGAAAGTGCCGCTGTTGCAATAGCCGAGGATGGTTTCGTTCAGCTCGTCATCGCCGGCCACAATGACGAAGCCCTCCTGCTCTCCCCGGTTGAAGACGAAGTAGGGCGCGGTGGCGTCGCTGGCGCTGCTCGCCCTGCTGAGGCTGTTGAGCCTGCCGGGATAAGCAGCGACGGCGGCTTTCAACTGGCGGGCATCGCCGCGCTGTATCTGGAACTGACGGGCAGCCTGGCGAGCCTGCTCACGGGTGATGGGACGAGCCGAGGCATCCAGACAATGGGCAGTCATCAGCGTAAGGGTGATGACTGCCATCAAGGTGTTTCGAACTGTATTTTTCATAGTAAAGGATAGGGTGTAGGCTTAAAGTTTTTCTCCGTAGCACAGGTCGCCGCAGTCGCCAAAGCCTGGCACGATGTACTTGTGCTCGTTCATGCCCGGGTCGATGGCGGCGCACCACAGGGTGACGTCGTCGGCGACGTTGTCCTGCAGCATCTTCACACCTTCGGGCGTGCCGATGACACAGGCTATGTGCACCTGTGCGGGGCGGCCGGTCTTCAGCAGTGCCTCGTAGGCCGCCACCATCGAGCCGCCGGTGGCCAGCATCGGGTCGACGATGATGAGCGTCTTGCCCTTCACGCTGGGCGAAGCCATATACTCGGTGTGGATGCCCACCTCGGTGTGCTCGCGGTTGGTGTACATGCGGTAAGCGGAGACGAAGGCGTTGTGTGCATGGTCGAAGAAACTGAGGAATCCCTCGTGGAAGGGCAGTCCGGCGCGCAGCACCGTGGCCAGGAGAACGTCATCCTCGCGTGCCAACGACGTCTCGGCTATGCCCAAAGGCGTGGTGACGCTCTTCGGGCGATAGTCGAAAGTCTTGGAAATCTCGTAGGCCATGACCTGGCCGATGCGCACAATGTTGTTGCGGAAGAGCAGGCGGTTGCGCTGGTAGCTCTTGTCGCGTATCTCGGCCATGAAATGGTTGAGGCAGGAGTTCTGTTCCTGCATGTTCACTATTCTCATACCAGCGAGAAGGCTACGTCCATCATCTTTGTAAACGTGTTCTGGCGCTCCTCGGCCGTGGTGGCCTCGCCTTTGAGGATGTGGTCAGAGATGGTGAGGATGGTGAGTGCACGCTTGCCAGCCCGGGCGGCGTTCATGTAGAGTGCTGCGGCTTCCATCTCTATGGCCAGCACGCCCATGTTGATCCAGCGGTCGTTGTGGGCATTCTCGGTGTAGAACGTGTCGCTCGACATGACGTTGCCCACCTTGTAGCGATAGCCGAACTTCTCGGCAGCATTGGCCGCACCGCGCAGCAGGTCGAAGTCGGCGATGGGTGCGAAGGTGCCGGCCAGTTCATACTGCATGGCATAGTTCGAGTTGGTGCAGGCGCCCATGGCGATGCAGAGGTCGCCCACGTTCAGGTCCATGTGGAGGGATCCGGCGGAGCCCACGCGGATGATGGTCTTCACGTCGTAGAAGTTGAACAGCTCGTAGCTGTAGATGCCGATGGATGCCATGCCCATGCCGTGGCCCATCACGCTGACACGCTTGCCGTTGTGCGTGCCGGTGAAGCCCAGCATACTGCGGATGTTGTTGAACTGCACGGGGTTCTCGAGGAATTTCTCGGCCATGAACTTTGCGCGCAAGGGGTCGCCGGCCATGATGACAGTCTCGGCTATTTCACCCAGCTTGGCACCGATGTGCGGGGTTGGAGTGTTGTCTTTCATGTTATAAAGGTTTTTAGTTTATTTCTTTACCATTGCCAAGTCTACCGGCAGGGTGACACCGTTGCGCGTCATCGTCCACGAGTCGGTCTCAGCATCGTGGTTGAACAACACGATCTTGCCGTCGGGTGACTTCACCTCATAGCCGGTCTTCGTCGTAGTGATGGTATAAAGCACACCATCTTCACCCATCACCTTCTGCACCTTTCCGGTAGCAGCCACAGGGTTGTCGCCAGTCCAGAACTCGATGGAATTGAGCACCAGGGCATCGACGAAGAGACAAACGCTACCCACAATGGGCTGCAGGAAGAAGCCTACAATGGCGTTCACAAACTTGTTTTCTGTCATGGAGCACTGCCACTTCTCGTAGTTGTTGAACAGGCTGAACGAGCCAATACACGAGCTGGTGAGCAACGTGCCACACAGCAGCAGAGCTGCCACTTTCAAACTTTTCTTTTTCATATCTGTACGGTTTGGTTAAAAACAAATGTGTCGCTGCAAAGTTAGCAATTATTTGCGAAATGACATCATAATTTGATAGAAAATTTGAAGAAAAAAGAAATGTGCATCACTTTGCAATTAAATAACCGTGCCCCAGCCTTCCTTTGAGGGTGGGAGTGGGTCAGCTCTGTACACTTTTAACAGTCCTTTACTTTTCTCGGCTGGAGCCCTGCCGTGAATCTTTTGGCTGTTCGAAGAAGATAGACTCTTTGTACCTAACATGGGAAGATGACAATTGAGTGAAAATAGAGAAGAACATCGAGGAAATTGAAAAAGTTGGAAGAATATATTGCGTACACTACTTTTTCGTTGAATAATTTTGTGCAATGGATAAATATGCTTACCTTTGTGCCAAAAACAGAGGACTATGGCAACAGCAGTATCAATAAACATCAATATGCCGCGTGGTGATATGGCTTTCATCCGGCAGTTAGGTAAACGCATGGGATGGACAATCTCTGAGGCCAGACCGTCGGACGCTCTCTATGATTCAGAGACAAAAAGCTACCTAAACGACGAGACTATGCAGGCCATACGCGACGTTGAGGCAGGCAAGGTGGAGCGGTGTAAGGATATGAACGAGTTGTTGGCTTACGGGTAACTACAAAGGTTATAGAGAATGTCATATAAATCCTGATTGGCTGCTTATCTACAAGAAGAAAGAGACTATCAGGGTGGTATCATTGTCACGCACAGGAACCCACTCGGACTTGTTCAAAAAGTGAGAGTGGTAAACTACATGACATTCTCAAACCTAATTCATTCAGGCGCATAGTTGACAGACTTGCATTTTCAATGCACAGACAAAGATAAATATGCCAAATCTCCGCTCCCCACGAAGATTTGGCAATTTTCTTTGGCCGTTTGCCGGATAATGACTACCTTTGTAGCCTAAGTGGAGAAACGTCACATGGGCGCGCCTCTGCACAAAGACCCAAATAATAGTTGTAATACAGAATGGGAATGATGAAGACATTAAGGATACTGGCTGCTGCACTCGGCCTCATTTTCTGCGGTTTCATCGATGCTGCACCGAAGAAAGAGTTGTTTGTCCCGATGGACTATTCCATCTGCGGCTACCGTGGTAGCAACGAGGCGTTGCCCGACGTGGCAGTGGCTGTCAGTGTGACGTGGCAGGAGGGCGACTGCTCACCGCTCATCCAGCAAGCCATCGACGAGGTGAGCCGCCGCAAGCCCGACGCACAAGGGCGCCGCGGCGCCGTGCTCATCGGAAAGGGCCGCTACAGGCTTGACACACCCCTGCGCATCACTGCCTCTGGTGTGGTGCTGCGAGGCGTGGGCAGAGACGAGACCATACTGGTGAAGCACGGCACCGACCGCGGCGCCCTGCTCTACATCGAGGGACAGGCCGATGCACCGGGCGACACGCTGGCTTTCATCGGCGACAGCATAACGGCGGGCAGCAACGCCATTGCCGTCAGGTCACTCAGCCATCAGCCATCGCTGACCATCCATCAGCGTGTCACCATCGTCCGACCCTGCACATGGGAGTGGATTGACCATCTGGGTATGCGCGACTTCGGCGGCGGACTGGACTACACCGGTTGGAAGCCCACCGACATCGAGCTGCGCTGGGACCGCATGGTGGCAGACATTCGCAGCGACTCGCTCATCCTCGACGCGCCCCTCACCACCGCCATCGGCCCGGCCTTTGGCGGAGCCTATATCATCAGGGGCAGGCATGAAGGCGAGCTGAAGGAGTGCGGCGTAGAGAATATGACGATGGAATCGGCCAAAAACGACTGGAATCCGAAGGATGAAGACCACTGCTGGGATGCCATCTTCATGGAGCAGACACGCGACAGCTGGGTGCGCCGCGTCAACTTCCGTCACTTCGCCGGCTCGGCTGTCAACCTGCAGCTGCACACCAGCCGCATCACTGTGGAGGACTGCATTGCCGCAGAGCCCGTGTCGGAGATTGGCGGCTGGCGCCGTCAGGTGTTCCTCACGCGCGGACAGCAGACACTGTTCCAGCGCTGTGTCTCCCGACAGGGCATCCATGACTTCGCTGCCGGCTACTGCGCCGCCGGGCCTAACGCCTTCGTGCAGTGCGAGGGCGAGCAGTCGCTGGGCTTCAGCGGCAGCATCGGCTCGTGGGCACCGGGCTTGCTCTTCGACATCGTGAACATCGACGGCCACGACCTGTGTTTCAGAAATCTGGAGCAGTTTCAGTTCGGCACAGGTTGGAACACGGCCAACTCGATGTTCTGGCAGTGCACCGCCAGCACCATCTGGTGCTATTCGCCCGACAAGGACAACCGCTGCAGCGGTCACGGCTGCTGGGGCACGCTGACGGGCAACGCCGAGTGGACCAGCAGCAACGACCATGTGCAGCCGCGTTCCTTGTTCTACGCGCAACTGCAAGCACGAGTGGGCGACACTGGCCCAAAAGCCTGGCTGCTGCCTATGAACACCAACGCCACGTCGTCGCCCACCGAGGAACAGGCGATGCTGATGGCCCAAGAGTCGCTGCACACGCCGCGCCTCACCATGGAGATGTGGATAGACAGCGTGACATATACTGCACCTACCGAACCTACCGCACCTACCAAACCTACTGAACGGGTAGGTTTGGTAGGTGCGGTAGGTTCGGTAGGTTTTGTAGGTCTCACCGCCGACGGCCTGCTCCTCACCGGCAACCAGTATGACATCCCTTGGTGGAGCGGCCGTGTGAAGGATAACTTCGTGACGAAAGGCGCCAAGCCAGCCATCACCCGCTTTGTGCCCGGCCGTGAGGGAATGGGATGGACTGACCGCATAGACAGCGTCGTGGCCTTTCTGGCCGACGGTCACTACAGCTCGCTCTCGCACAACTACGGCCTGTGGTATGACCTGCGCCGCACTGACCACGAGCGGGTGCGCCGCGCCGACGGCGATGTGTGGGCACCGTTCTATGAGCAGCCCTTCAGCCGCAGCGGCGTGGGCACAGCCTGGGACGGGCTGTCACGCTACGACCTGACGCGACCCAACCAGTGGTACTGGAGCCGTCTGCGCGAGTTTGCCGACAAGGCTGCAGCACGCCATATCCTGCTCTTCCATCACCATTACTTCCAGCATAACATCCTCGAGGCAGGCGCCCACTGGGTGGACTGCCCGTGGCGACCGGTGAATAATATTCAGATGAGAGTTGAGAGTTCAGAGTTGAGAGACATTTCTTCTGGCGATAGTAATGTCTCTCAACCAAAAAACAGTAATGTCTCTCAACCAAAAAATAGTAATGTCTCTCAACCCTCAACTCTCAACCCTCAACCCTCAACTCTCAACTCTCAACAAAAAAATCCCTTCCCCGAGCCTGTGCCCTTTGCAGGCGACAAGCGTATCTTCCTGGCCGAGCAGTTCTATGACGAGACCGACTCGGTGCTGCGACCCCTGCACCGACAGTATATCCGCATGTGCCTGGACGAGCTGAAAGATCAGCCCAACGTCGTCCACCTCATCAGCGCCGAGTACACCGGACCGCTGCACTTCACCCGCTTCTGGCTGCAGACCATCGCCGAATGGGAGCAGGAGACGGGGCGCCATCCCCTCATTGCCCTCAGCTGCACACGCGATGCCCAGGACAGCATCATGGCCGACCCCGTGCTGAGCCGTGTGGTCGACATCATCGACATCCGCTACTGGCATTACAACACCGAGGGCCTCTGGGCTCCGCGTGCCGGCCGCAACCTGGCGCCGCGACAGTGGATGCGCAAGGAACGCGTGGGGAAGACTGGCTTCAAGGAGGCCTACGACGCCGTGCGCGAGATGCGCGAGCAATATCCCGACAAGGCTGTCACCTTCTTCTCGCAGCAGTACCCGCAGTATGGCTGGGCCATCCTCATGGCAGGCGGCTCGCTGCCCAACGTGCCGTTGCAGGCCGGCGCCGGTCTGCCTTATCACGACGACCTGCTGCGCGCCATACCCAAGATGATGCCTCTTGATGGTGGCGGCTGCGTGGCGCTTGGCAGCGATGCCGAAGGCTATCTGCTCTACGCACAGGCCGACACCGTCAGCCTGAACATCATTCCCGCCACTTACGACCTCTTTACCATCGAAGCCTCCACAGGCCGCGTGTCGCTGTTGCAAAAGAAGCTGAAAGCCAACGGCTCATTCCTCCGCACCGGCCTCCGCACCGGTCAGGTGCTCTGGCTCCGCCGATTGCGCTAAAAGAAATCAGGAGCATTTCCATCACTTTTACCGCCTGTTAGCGAGATAATTCAAGAAAAAGTGTTACCTTTGCAAACGAGAATCAACAAAACAGCCATCCCTCATCGCTTAGGTCTTTCAGAATGAGCATACTCATCTAAATAAATAATAAGAACATGAAAGAAATGGAACTGAAGTACGGATGCAATCCGAACCAGAAGCCGTCGCGCGTGCTGATGACCGACGGCAGTGAACTGCCCATTGAAGTGCTGAACGGCCGTCCCGGCTACATCAACCTGCTCGATGCGCTGAACTCGTGGCAGTTGGTGAAAGAGCTGCGCGAGGCCACCGGCATGGCCGCCGCCGCCTCGTTCAAGCATGTGTCGCCCGCCGGCGCCGCCGTGGGCCTGAAGCTCAGCCCTACGCTGAAACACATCTATTTCGTCGATGACATCGAGGGGCTCGACGACTCGCCCATCGCCTGTGCCTATGCCCGTGCCCGCGGCGCCGACCGCATGTCGAGCTACGGCGACTTCATCGCCTTGAGCGACACCTGCGACAAGACGACGGCTCTCATCATCAAACGCGAGGTCAGCGACGGCGTCATTGCCCCAGGCTACACCGACGAGGCACTGCAGATACTGAAGGAGAAGCGCAAGGGAACGTACAACGTCATCAAGATAGACCCGGCCTACAGACCCGACCCCATAGAGCGCAAGCAGGTGTTCGGCGTGACCTTCGAGCAGGGCCGCAACGAGATACGCCTCGACGACCCGAAGCTCTTCGAGAACATCCCCACGCAGAACAAGACATTCAGCGACGAGGCAAAGCGCGACCTGATGATTGCCCTCATCACCCTGAAGTACACCCAGTCGAACTCGGTGTGCTACGTGAAGGACGGCCAGGCCATCGGCATCGGCGCCGGACAGCAGAGCCGCATCCATTGCACGCGACTGGCCGGACAGAAGGCCGACATCTGGTGGCTGCGACAGCATCCGAAGGTGCTCAATCTGCCCTTCCTGCCCAACATCCGCCGCGCCGACCGCGACAACACCATCGACGTCTACATCTCGGAGGACGAGCACGACGACGTGCTGCGCGACGGAGCATGGCAGCAGTTCTTCACCCGTCAGCCCGAGGTACTGACGCTGGCCGAGAAGAAAGAGTGGATAGCCAAGAACACGGCCGTCAGCCTTGGCAGCGACGCCTTCTTCCCCTTCGGCGACAACATCGAGCGTGCCCACAAGAGCGGTGTGCAGTACATCGCCCAGGCAGGTGGCTCCGTGCGCGACGACCATGTCATCATGACCTGCGACAAGTACGGCATCGCCATGGCCTTCACAGGCGTGCGCCTGTTCCACCACTAAAGCATTAAGCATTATATGGACGATTTCCAGCAAATCCTTGAGAACGGCATCTCCTTCGGACGTGGCGGTGAGCGTCGCGACCCCAACGAGGGCAAGGTGAAGACCAAGGCCAAGAAGAAACAATACATCACGGGTGCTCACGGCAGCGGCTCGGCCAAGCAGAAAGCCAAATACCGCGAGCAGCGTGCCAACCGCAAACACCGTTAGAAATTCGTGATTTGTACTTTTAACTGATTTACATTTCGCAAGTTTTGGAGTTAAAGGATTTAAAAATAATAGCTTTGCTATGGATTTCACCCCGAAGACAAAGGGCTTTTCATGGAGAGTCATTTGTCTTTAACTCCTTTAACTCCTTTAACTCCTTTAACTCCTGTAATTTGATTAAATGCGAAACTTGTTTTAACTGATGAGAAAACTGCGGACAATAGAGATGCAGCGGCTGACGCCGGAGGAGTTTCAGAAGGCGGAGAAGCTGCCGCTGACGGTGGTACTCGACGATGTGCGGTCGATGCACAATGTGGGGTCGGTGCTGCGCACGGCCGACGCCTTCCGGTTGGAAGAGGTGGTGCTCTGCGGCATCACCGGCACGCCGCCGCATCCCGAGATACACAAGACGGCGCTGGGGGCCGAAGACAGCGTGGCGTGGCGCCATTGCGACACGGCGCTGGAAGCAGTGCGGCAGTTGAAAGAGCTGGGCATCACCGTGTTCAGCGTAGAGCAGGCCACAGAATCAACAATGCTTCCCTCGTTCCAAACGGAGCGGGGGAAGCATTATGCTATTGTTTTAGGCAATGAGGTGAAGGGCGTGCATCAGGAGGTCATCGATGCCAGCGACGGCTGCCTGGAGATTCCCCAGCGGGGTGTGAAGCACTCCATGAACGTCTCCGTCACGGCCGGCATCGTCATCTATCATTTCGCCTGCCAGCTGCAGAGCTAATAATCTGTTGTAGAAGTGAAAACTTGCCCGCTTTCTTGTCGGAAAGGAAAATAATGCGTAACTTTGTTGCCCGAATGATGTTGCCCCGCCGCGCTAAAAAATACGCAGAAACAGTGGGCATGTCGGAAAAAAGCACTATCTTTGCAGCCGAAAGGTTGCGAGAACGGGCTGCACCTCATCCGCTCAGAATCCCGAAGGGTGACGCTTGCTACTGAAAGGACGCAAGAATTCAACAAGTTTGGTTGCGTTCGGCTTGCACCGTCCTTGCACAATCGAATTTAAAACATAACGGATTATGGAAGCAAGAATGAATCGTGAACAGGCCATCAATTGGCTGAAGAACGCGCAGAAGCGCCAGCAGGAGTGGCAACAGGAAGTGAAACAACGCTGGGCCGAAAGACTACAGCAGACAATGGCCACGACCGTATGAAGCAGTTCCAGATTGACCGCATCAACAAGATTGCCCCCTACGAAGTGAAGGCCGAGGGCAAGCAGTACGTCTTCGACACGGCACACGGATTACGCTACGAAGTGAGGTTCTTCGAGGAACAACCCATCGGAGGTTGTGAGACGTGGCAGTTCAGCTTCGCCAAGGCCAACAGTGAGCCGTCACCCGAAGACCCATACGTGCGCTTTACGCTCTTCGCCATCATTGACGAGTTTTTCCATGAAAACGAGGACGTGCTGCTCTACGTCTGCGACACAAGCGATAACCGCGAGGCAGCCCGCAACCGCCTCTTCATACGCTGGTTCAAGCAGTCGGCCCAGCCCGGCCGTTTCACCATCCGCTCGGCCAGTGCCACCATCGAGGGCCAGGGTTTCTACGCTGCCATCATCGTGGAGAACCGTAACCCGCTGCTCACCGACATCACCGCCGACTTCGACAAAACGGCTGTCACGCTCACCAACAAGCCAGGCGAGTAGTTTCTCTCGATTGTCACCATCTGCCCAGTCGGATTTGCCGCTCGGCACCTCGCAGGAGGACGGCCCCGAAAGCCACGGCACATGGATGCCGCCCTTCTTACCTCATAGGCGGGTAAAGACACTATCTATTCGGAAGGGGGCAGCAACACGACGCCCTCCTGCTTCTTGCCGTCCATCATCACCTTGAGAGGACGATTGAAACGCACGTGGCGCACGTAGGTGGTCTCTTCGATGGCGGGCATCTGGTCGAGGACTTCCTTCTGGAAGATGCCGTCACCCGTGTAGGCGTTGATGGTGAAATAGCCCACGCCGAAGCTGGTGAGGTTCTGGAAGAAGTGCGTGCCCTGCGAAGGGTCTACGTGATAGTTCTTCAGGCCCGTTTCCACGATGACGCGTGCTGCCGAGATATGCGGCCACTTCACGGGTATGCCCAGCCAGTAGTCGCTCGATCCCCAGCGGCCCGGGCCAATGAGGACGTAGTTCTTCCCCTCATTCAGGAACTTGCGGTTGATCTGCTCAATCTCCATGGCTATCGTCGGATTGTTGGAAGCGGTGAAGTTGTCGTCGGTCTTCACGTACACCACGTCGACAACCTCCTCACTGATGCCGTGCCCCAGAGAGTTGTGGCTGCGCAACAGGCAGTCGGCGTCGGGAATCTTGTTCAGGTCTTCTTCCAGCACCTGCTTGGAGTCCACGATGGGCCGAATCTGAAGAAGATAGAAAGCGCCCTGTGCATCGGGGGCCAGGTTGCAGGCAAACTCTATCTCCACTGGCCGGCGCATCTCGTCGGCACCCAGCTTCTGGCTCAACTGCAACAGCTCGGGCAAGGGGAAGACGCCATGCTGCAACACTCCGGCGAAAGAGATAATCTTGCGGCCGCCCTCATAGATGCCGTCGCGGATAATCTGGTCGACGGGGTCGTAGGTGGAAGCGATGAATTGCAGGGAACCGTCTTTGTCGGCCTGCTTCACCCTGAGATTCTTGATGTTGAAGCCGTCGTCCACCTTGAAGTCGTCACCAACGTGACTCATGTCCAAGGCATAGAATCGTGTCTGTGTCTCCGTGAGCGCCGTCTCCATCTCGCTGGTCTGCAGCACCTGATGAGGATGATAGGGCGACACGCGCAGGGTCTGTCCGCCGTCGACGATGTACTTGCCCAAGCCCAGCGCCAACGAGGCGATGCCTTCCTCGGCCGTCTCGTCGCCGATGGGGTAATAGTTCAGCGAGCGCAGGACGCCGGAGAAGGTGGGATAGTAAAGGTCGCCATAGCGCTGGCCCACCACCTCCTGCAGGATGACCGCCATCTTCTCCTGGTCGATGACGTTCTGCGTGGCAGTCATATAGGCCTTCGAGTCACGGTAATACACCGAGGCATAGACGCTCTTGATGGCACAGGCCAACATGCGCAGCATTTCGTATTTGTCATCGAGGAAGGGAATCATGTAGGTGGAATAGATGCCAGCAAAAGGCTGGTAGTGGCTGTCCTCCAGCAGTGAGCTGGAGCGCACGGCGATGGGCGCCTTGATGGCCTCGAAGAACGTGAAGAAGTCGGCAATGAGGTCATCGGGCAGCTGAGCGCGGAGGAAATGCTTGAGGATTTCTTCGTCGGGAGCGTCGCTGAGAGCAATGCCCCACAGGTTGTTGTCGTCCATGAAACGGTCGAAGAAATCGGTGCAGAGGACGACGGTCTTTGGAATCTGCACCGTGGCATTGGGAAACTGGTTGAGTTCGGGATGGCGCTTGAGGATAGCATCGAGGAAGGCGAGGCCGCGGCCCTTGCCGCCCAACGAGCCTTCGCCGATGCGGGCAAAGTGAGCGTAGCGGTCGAACTTCAGACGGTCGAAGACGGCCACCACGCCGATGTTCTTCATGTGGCGGTACTGCACGATGGCATCGAAGATAATCTTGCGGTGTGCGTCGACGTCCTGCAGCTTATGCCACGTCACCTGCTTCAGGAACTGCGAGACGGGGAAGATGGCGCGTGCCGTGAGCCAGCGGCTCATGTGGTTGCGGCGGATGTGGCGCATCAGCGAGTCGTGCGGAATGGTGAAGATGTTGTCCTGCAGCTCTTTCAGCGTCGAGATGCGCATCACCTCCTGCTTCGTCACCGGGTCGCGGAAGATGAAGTCGCCAAAGCCCATGTGCTCCTCCAAGAGGTGACGCAGGTCTACGTTCATCTTTTTCGAGTTCTTGTCGACGAAGTGGAAGCCTTCGGCCTCGGCCTTCTCGCGGTTGACCACCTCTGAGCTTTGCATGATGAGCGGCACGTACTCGTCCTCCTTCCTGATTTCCTTCAGCAACTTCAGGCCGGCCTCGGGGTCGCCCTCCTCCACGTGGCTGAGGCGGCCTGCGGGCGTCTTCATGGGGAAGCGTGTGTCGCTGATGATGCCCAAGGTGTTGTCGTGATATTTTTGCCACAGCGTCCAGGCCTCCTCGTAGTTCGTGGCCAAGACCACCTTCGGGCGACCGCGTTTACGCTGTGCAGCGGCGTGGGGGTTGAGCGCCTCGGTAGAGAAGTTCTTCGACTGCTGCAGGATATAGTTGTAGAGATTGGGCAGGACAGAGGAATAGAATCGGATGTTGTCCTCCACGAGCATGATCATCTGCACACCGGCCTCCTCGATGTCGTGGTCGATGTTCATGCGGTCCTCGATGAGCTTGATGATGGAAAGGATGAGGTTGGTGTTGCCCAGCCAGCAGAAGACATAGTCGAAGATGGACATATCCTCGTCCTGCATACGGCGTGTGATGCCGTGGCTGAAGGGCGTGAGCACCACGCAGGGCACATCGTTCTTCATGGCCTTCACCTCGCGGGCCACGGCGAAAGCGTCGTTGTCGGCATTGCCCGGCATACAGATGACCAGGTCGATGTCGGTTGTCTCCAGCACCCCCTGCGCTTCCTCGGTAGTGGAGACCTGGGTGAACGACGGCGGATAGCGCATGCCCAGCTCGGTGTACTCGTCGAAAATCTTCTCGTCCACACGGCCGTCGTCTTCCAGCATAAACGCATCGTAGGGATTGGCTACGATGAGCACGTTGAAGATGCGGCGCGTCATCAGGTGGGCAAACGACACGTCCTTCAGATAGAAGGAGTTGAACTCCTGGGGAATGTTGGTGATTTCTTCCATAAAAAGTCTACATGACAACTTCTACATGATGGCGGCCAGGGGTGTAGGGGATGACGGTGCCTTCGACAGCGAAACCGTCGAGCACTATCTGCTTCACGCCTTTCTGCGCGCCGTTGGGGTGGATGGTTATTTCGTATTCAGCATCGCGGAACTTGCGGCTGACGGTGTAGTCGGTGGCCGTCTCGGGCAGGCAGGGGTCGATGCGGATGCCGTCGTAGTCGGGCTTGATGCCGAGGATAAACTCCGACACGGTGTACCACATCCAGGCGGCAGTGCCCGTGAGCCACGAGTTCTTGCCCTCGCCGGGACGGAAGGCGTCCTTGCCGGCCACCATCTGGCAGTTCACGTAGGGCTCCACCTTGTGCAGCGTCTGGTATTTCTCTTCTACGTAGGAAGGCAGGATTTTGGCGTAGTGGCTCCATGCGTCGTTGCCACGGCCGGCGATGCACTCGCCGATGATGACCCAGGGATTGTTGTGACAGAAGATGCCGGCGTTCTCCTTGTAGCCTTCGGGATAACTCGAAATCTCACCATATTCATAGATATACTTGGTGAAGGCGGGATTGTTGAGCACCATGCCATGCTCGCACTCTAAGTATTTCTTGCACGAGTCGAGGCTCTTGGCCACCATGCCCTCGTCGGCGCCAATCTCTGCCATGGTGCACCAGCCTTGCGATTCGATGAAAATCTTGGCCTCTTCGCACTCGTGTGAGCCAATCTTGCGGCCGTAGAAGTCATAGGCGCGCAGATACCACTCGCCGTCCCAGCCGTGCTTCTTCACTGCCTCAGTCATGGCGTCGGCGGCAGCAGCCATGCGGTCGGCCTCAGCCTCGTAGGCCAAGGCGGTGTCTTGGCTTGAAGACAGCCTTGCAAGCTTGTGGCAGAGAGAAACGTACTCTTTGGCAGTGACGACGAAGAGTCCGGCAATCATCAAGCTCTCGGCCTTGGTTCCCTCGCTGACATTCTCGGTGGTCTGGAAGCTCTCGTTGGGGTCCCACGAGAAGCAGTTCAGGTTGAGGCAGTCGTTCCAGTCGGCGCGGCCGATGAGGGGCAGCATGTGCGGGCCGAGGTTGTTGATGACATGATCCATAGAAATCTTGAGGTGCTCGAAGAGTGTGACCTCAGAGCCGGGCTGGTTGTCAAAAGGCACCATTTCATCGAGTATTCCGAAGTCGCCCGTCTCCTTGATATACGCCACGGTGCCGAAGATGAGCCAGCAAGGGTCGTCGTTGAATCCGCCGCCGATGTCGTTGTTGCCGCGCTTGGTGAGTGGCTGATACTGGTGGTAGCAGCCGCCGTCGGGGAACTGTGTCGAGGCGATGTCGATGATGCGCTGGCGGGCACGGCTCGGAATCTGGTGGACGAAGCCCACGAGGTCCTGGTTGGAGTCACGGAAGCCCATGCCTCGGCCTATGCCGCTCTCGAAGAAGCTGGCAGAGCGCGAGAAGTTGAACGTCACCATGCACTGGTACTGATTCCAGATGTTCACCATGCGGTCGAGCTTGTCGTTGCCCGTCTTAACATGATAGATGTTCAGGAGGGCATCCCAGTAGGCGCAGAGCTCGGCGAAAGCCTTGTCCACCTTCTCCGCAGTGTTGAGCTCCGCGATGAGTGCGTGGGCTTTCTCCTTGTTGATGACCTGCGGCGCAATGAATTTCTTGTCCTGCTCGTTTTCTACATATCCGAGGAGGAACACGAAGTCCTTCGACTCGCCCGGCTGCAGCGTCACCTCGATATAGTGCGAGGCGATGGGGCTCCATCCGTGGGCATGACTGTTGCGCGGCCGGCCCTCCATCACGGCATCGGGATTGGCAAACTCGTTGTAGAGTCCTACGAAGGTCTCGCGGTCGGTGTCGAAGCCCTGTATCTCGGTGTTCACATGATAGAACGCATAGTGGTTGCGGCGCTCACGGTATTCTGTCTTGTGGTAGATGGTGGCTCCCCCAAGCCCTTCGAGCGGGGATGTCTCTATCTCCACCTCTCCGGTAGAGAAGTTGCGCTGGAAGTTCTCCATGTCGGTGGCAGCATTCCACAGGCACCACTCCTCGAAGGAGAAGAGCTTCAGCCGTTTCACCTCTGCTGACTCGTTCTTCAGCGTGAGCTTCTGCACCTCGGCCCATTTTTTCAGCGGCACGAAGAAGAGCACGCTGGCCTCCACGCCGTTCTTACGTCCTGTGATGCGCGAATAGCCCATGCCGTGGCGGCACTCGTAGAAGTCGAGCGGCGTCTTGCAGGGTTTCCAGCCGGGATTCCAGGCCTCTTCCCAGTTTCCTCCCGTAGAGGGGGAGTTTTCTCTGATGTAGAAGTAGCGCCCGCCATTGTCCATCGGCACATTATTATATCTATAGCGGGTGATGCGGCGGAACTTGGCATCCTTGTAGAAGCTGTATCCTCCGGCAGTATTTGAGATGAGTGAGAAAAAGTCCTCATTGCCCAGGTAGTTGATCCAGGGCCACGGTGTTTTTGGGTCAGTGATGACGTACTCGCGGTGTTGGTCATCGAAATGGCCATAGCGTTTTTGTTCTTCCATGTGTCTGTCTGTTATTGATTATTGTTTGTGCCTGCAAAGGTAGGTCTTTTTTTTCATTTTCCTGCCTTTTCCTCGAAGAAAATTAGAGGAGCCCCACCCCGTGTTGGGGGTGGGGCCTTGGGACTGTGGCCCTGCCGTGACTTATACCGGCCCATAGCCCATGCAGCTGGTGGTGGTCAAAGCCGTGATGGCGGCGGTGAGCATGGCTACCAGCACCTCAGCGCCCTTGCGCTTGATCACCTTCCAAGCCTTATCGAAAAACCATTCCTTGATACTCATAGCGTTTTAGATATTAGACAATTATACAATCGACGATTAGGTTATCCCCTCAGTTCCCCTCCCCCGCCATTCCCCCTCCCCCAGGGGAGGGTAGGGGTGGGGCCGAGGGGATGGGGTGGGGCTTTACTCAGTTGCCACGTACTCGCCCTTACGGCTCGAGAGGATGATCTCGCCGCTCTTCACACGCTGTGCCAGCGAGGTGTAGCCCAGGGTGCTATCGTTGGTCAGCTCCTTACGCTTCAGGCGGCCGCAGGAGATGGCGAGCAGCTTCACGTTCCTCACGTTGCTGTCGAGGTCGAAGGACTCCACGTCGTTGGCAGGCTTGCTCTCGATGCTGGCCTTGAAGATGGCGAGGTTGTCAAGCTTGACAGGCTGTCCCAGGAGGATGAGCTCCTTGATGCAGCTCACCATGTCGGTGAGGATGCCCTTGATGGTGCCGGGCGAGAAGGGAGTGTTGTGCTCGGCCATGTGCTGGGCCAGCTCAGTGATGCCGATGGGAGCAGCGTTCTCAGCTCGGCCGTAAATCTTACCATAGTTCTGGTCACCCTGACGCTTGTTCTTGTAGAAATTGATCTTAAGCATAATAATAAAAAAGGATTAATAGTTAAACATTGTGTGGTGTGGTTGTCGGAGGCGCGCCCTGCGATTCACGGGTGCAAAGGTAAGGGCAAAAAGCGAGCGCCGCGGTCCGTTAACACTTATTTAACGCGTTTTATATGGTTTTAACGTCTTGCTCCTGCAGTAACTCAATTCTCCCCCTTGCGAAGGGGGAGTTAGAGGGGGATCCATCTGCGCAAAGTTTCATCCCCCCCTGCCCCCCCCCTTCCAAGGGGGGGGAATAAGTTACTTTTGCGGCAGCACGTGTCTGCCTGATAATGATTGAGACAAAACATGATAGCAAAGGCATCCATCGGCTACATGCGGATAATCATATTTTTTTCCGGTCTCTTTACAAGTCGGAATACTCCTTGCGAGCGTCGAAGCAGGGGCACGCCTTCGCTGCAAAGTCACGATGGCCATAGACCTGCGCCTCCGGATATTGTTTCCGCAGACGGGCGATGAGCCGCCGCAGTGCCTGACGCTGTGCCTCGGTGCGCGTGTCCTTAGGACGCATCTGGCGGTCAACGCCTCCTACATAGCAGACACCGATGGAATGGGCATTATGCTCCCTGCAGTGAGCACCGCAGCGCCACAGCGGTCGGCCCTCGCAGACTGTGCCGTCGAGCAATACAACATAGTGATAACCGATGCCGAAGAAGCCGCGCTGACGATGCCAGCTGTCGATGTCTTCCACACTGTGCCACCTGCCCTCGGGCGTGGCCGTGCAATGCACGATGATTTCAGTGATTTTCCTCATAATATATTAATTGTACGCGCGTTCATTATCTATTATGACACACTCATTGCGACGGACGAGGAAGAAGCGGATGTTGGCCGTGTCCATGCGGGTGTGAAGATGAGCGATGAGATGCACTGTGTCTTCACGGCCCAGCCAGCTGTAGACGAACAGCTGCCAGCTCGGACGGTTGTACCCACTGTAAATGACCCCTTCGAATATGGCAGGCATCAGCACTACTTGCACGGCGCTGCGAGCAGTCACTTCATGCGTGACGGGTTCCAGCACAGCCAGACGTGTGCTGCGCATACATCCCGAGCTGGCGTGCATGGCTTGCAACTGCCAGCCGGTGTTGTGCAGCCAGTTCAGGCAGGTGTTGGCGACATTGAGTTTCTTCTGGCAAGCCTCGGTGAAGGCATTAGCCGATTCTTGATGATTCTTTTTCATGGTGATAAACGTTGTTTGTATGAGCGAGCCGCCGGTGCAGGGGCGCCTTCCTGCCGACGAGCTTTTGCTTTTCGTTTGCAAAGGTACGACAACCGGGCGTGAAAAGGCGGAAATGACAGAGGAAGGCGATAAAAGCCGGTGAGGAGGCTGCATCATCGGTGAATCATCGGCGAGATGACCCGAAAATAACCGTTTGAGATAAAAAATTCAGACAAAACCTTGGCGGAAACGCAAAAAAGCAGTACCTTTGCACCGCTTTTCGGAAACCCCGAACCATTCGACGCCGCGAAGCAGCTGCGATTAAAGGCTGTGAGCGACTGAAGGATGTAATGAGCAACAGTATTATTTAATCACACACAACAAAAAATGTATTTAGATCAAGCTAAGAAGCAGGAGATTTTCTCACAGTATGGCCAGTCGGCCACCGACACCGGTTCACCCGAGAGCCAGATTGCTCTGTTCACCTATCGCATCAAGCACCTCACAGAGCACCTGAAGCAGAACCACAAGGACTACGGCACTGCTCGCGCACTGACAAAGCTCGTAGGTCGTCGCCGCAAGATGCTGAAGTATCTCTACAACACCGACATCACGCGCTATCGTGCACTGATCAAGGCACTCGGACTGCGTAAGTAATCGCCTGACCATTAAGCAAACGCCTCACAGCTCTCGCTGCGAGGCGTTTTTGTGGGAACACGAATTTCTCACAATTTTTATTTATGAATCATTCGTGGGTCATTTATGAATCATTCATGTTCTTGGACAAGCCAAGCGGCGTCGCAGACTTTTTTAAAACACGAATGACCATGAATTGAACACGAATGTTCAAGACTCAAACATGTGCGCAGCCCTGACCCTCCTTTTCCAAAGGAGGGTCAGGGGTGGTTTGTCAAAGATGTCCCAACTTATTTTCTAAAGGAGGGGAATGGCTGCGCCGTTTTGCCCGCCGCAGGGACTCCGTGAGGCCATCCCCTCCCTTCAAGGGGAGGGGTTAGGGGTGGGGTCTGTAATGTCAGTAATGTTCTTTGCTGCCACTTCTTTGCTGCCCCTTTTCGCAGTCATTTCTTTGCAGCCATTTCTTTGCAGCCCATTCTTCGCTGAAACTTCTTCGGCCCCACTCTTCGCTGACAGGATATTACTGATATTACAGACCCCACCCCTAACCCCTCCCCTTGAAGGGAGGGGATGGCTGCGCATTGAGCTACGCGGCGGGCAAGGAGTGGCAAAAAGCTCCATGGAAAAGGAGGGGCCAGGGGTGGTTTCAAAGATGTCCCAACCTATTTCCAAAGGAGGGGAATGGCTGCGCCGTTTTGCCTGCCGCAGGGACTCCGTGAGGCCTTCCCCTCCCTTCAAGGGGAGGGGTTAGGGGTGGGGTCTGTAATGTCAGTAATGTCCTTTGCTGCCATTTCTTTGCTGCCCCTTTTCGCAGTCACTTCTTCTCTGCCATTTCTTTGCAGCCCACTCTTCGCCCCCACTCTTCGCTGAAATTTCTTCGGCCCCACTCTTCGCTGACATGATATTACTGATATTACAGACCCACCCCTCGCTCGGCCGAAGGACGCTTGCAAGGAAAGAACCCCTCCCCTTGAAGGGAGGGAATGGCTGCGCATTGAGCTACGCGGCGGGCAAGGAGTGGCAAAAAGCTCCATGGAAAAGGAGGGGAATGGCTGCGCCGTTTTGACCGCCGCAGGGACTCCGTGAGGCCTTCGGAATTTTCGTCCGAAGGCTTCGGACGAAAAGTCCGAAGCCTTCGGACAACGAGTCCGAAGCCTTCGGACGGAGTGTCCGAAGCCTTCGGACTTTTTTCATCTGCACCGATAGTAATCTTTTCAGCCCTTCGGGCTCTACCTGCGCCTCCGTTGCTGAGATGTGTAAAAAGAGTAGGGGAATGGCTGCGCCAGAAGAAAATGCATGAATCACCAAAGTTAAGGCTTGGGGGCCTCAAACTTCTCTATGAAGACGTGGGTGACGATGCCATTGGCACCGCAGAAGTAGATGCGGGGGATGATGGACGAGGCAAAGAGGCTGTAGATGCGGCGGTCGGGCTGCGCCGAATAGGGGATGACCAGTCCGTTGGCGGCCCAATATGCCGCCACGCTTTCCGCACCCTCTTCGCGGCTGATGGCCACCATCTGGAAGCCCTTGTCGTTGCGGTGCTGCAGGTAATAGTCGTTGAGCAGCGGCAGGTCGCGCTGGCAGTCGCTGCACGACGTGTTAAACAGCACGATGACCGTCTCGCCCGTCAGCTGAGCGGTAGTGAACATCCCCGCCGTGCCGTCGCTGTCTACCATCTGCACGGTGAACAGCGGCATGCGGTCGCCCACTCTCACACGTTCTGTCGTCTCATCCTCGTCGTCGTCACTCATGCTGCAGCCCGTTACTGCCGTCAAAGAGAATAACGCACACAAAAACACAAAGGCCCAAAGCACTTTGTGTCGCGTTGCAGCTCTCTGTGTTCTTGTGTCTTTGTGTTCCATTGTAAACAGTAGCTTTTACTTCACGATGACCTTCTTCGTCTTACGGTCTTTCTCCGTCCGTGCCTCTATGACATAGATGCCGTCGTTGGCCACGGTGAAGCTGTAGTCCATCGACTGCGGTGTGGCTTGATGCACGAGTCGACCGTTGGTGTCGAAGCAGCGCACGCTGATGATAGGCTCTGCCGTAGAGGCAATCACCTTGACGGCGTGGCCCTCGGTGAATATCTGCAGGTGCGTCTCCTCAGCAGCCTCCTCTTCTATCAGTGTCTTCACCAGGTAGTAGCGGTTCTGCGTCTGTCCGCTGACGGTGAACTTCATGCCCGACTCTAATGGTGTCAGCTTCCGCTCCACGGCGTCGTAGAAGCTCACCGAGTCGCCCAGCAGCTCCACGCCCTGGAGCGTCAGCACGCAGGGTGCGTTGCTGCTCGACTCCACGCCAAGCGGCAGGCAGGTGAAGTCATGGATGCTGTTGATGGTGGTAGCCAGGCGTCCGCACAGCGTATAGACCGTAGGAATGTTCTTCAGGTCGCTGTTGATGAAGGTCTCCGTGTCCTCAGCAGGCAGGAAGTCGTCGCTGGCACTCTCGCGCAGCATCACCAAGGCACTGCTCTCGTCGGCACCGCGCTTTGCCGTAATGACCATGCCGAGCGGGCTAGTCGAATTACCGCCACGTGTTTGACGGGACAACAGCGGGTACTCCTTATCATAAGTGACAGACTCATCAACACTAGGTGTATTTGGATCATCGGGGGTGATGGTCAGTGTCTCTGGTACATACTTGTAGATGGTCACCTCTTCCTCGATGTCTTCAAGTTTAAGAATCTTTATCGTCTCTCCAGGATTATCTGGATCATCTATTTCTTCATAAACAGGCACCTGCACTGGTTCTTTCTCTACTATTGTCTTTGTAACCATTTCACCATCTACTTCTACTTCTTCAGTGTATGTTTCACCATAGATGCCATTGCCATTCAAGTCAACGTCAATTGTTTCGTAGTCTGTAGAGGTTTCATCAGGGTTTTCTGTGTCAGGTATGCCATCATCGTCGGTATCAATCATCTTCCTCAAGGGCCTCATTACCTGAGACTGTCCGACAACGATTGTATACTTCGTACCCATGCCCTCTATCATACCGAAACGCGACTGAGCCTGCATATCCCTATTGAAGGTGACGGTGAGGTCGCCGCTGATGCCGGTAGCCTGCACGAAGAATCCCTGTCCTGGAGCTACGACAGCGTGGGGTAAGAATTGTAGCGTCTCTGGTTCAGTGGGTTCCGGGTCACCGGCGCCTGGGGCAACGTAGTTGGGATTCTGATATTCAACAGCGTCTCCGTCAGAGGTAATCCATTCACCATTGGGTGCCAGCTGCACCAACACCTGGCGCGGGTTCTGGCCTTCAGCTGTTTTAGTCAGCAGCCAGTATTTTCTCTCTAAGCCAGACTTCACGTCGTTGGTCGTCTTCCCGTATGCGGGGTCGCCTTCAGAGGCATTGTCAATCTCGTCCTGTGTGAAGGTCACGGAATTGGCAGCAAAGAACTTTGCCATGTCCAATCCGCAGGTGAATGGGTTCTCCACCAAGTAGAAGCCTAAGTTGGAGGCTCCGGCAGGAACGGTCTCGGTGAAGCTGAAGTTTGCGCCATTCATACTCTGCAACGGTGCTTCTGTAGTCGGCACGCGGGTGTAGGTGCGCATGTCACCATAGATGCTGGCCTCAGTCTCTTGCCTCCATGATGTCATCTCGACGGGTGTTGTGTTTCCAGTCCCTTCGCCAGCAGTTCCCGTGGCAGTCACCTGCCACTGCACCTGGGGCAGCAGCTGGTCAGCCTTCAGGCGGCCGCGGTTCAAGGCGCGATTCTTGCTGCGCACATCGCTCAGCTCCGTGTCTGTTCCACCATCATCCGTATTGGTCTCAGAATATTTATAGTAGTCATACATCGTGTCCTCCTTTGGCAGACGGACGATAGCCTTGCCGCCACTGTTGTCATTATTCTTCAGGTGGTTCATCACCATCACCGAGAATCCGCCCTTGGCATAGTCCACCGTGGCATCGTTGTAGGTGTTGCTCCAGATGCCCTTCATGGCCACGTTGACCTTCTTGTCGCCCATAGGCTTGTAGCCTAAGCGGTCAAGATAGCGGTCAGCATTGGTTGTATCCCAATTGCTGTTGCTCCATTGTCCTTGCAAGGGAGAGCCGAGGTTCTCAGTCTGGCTGTCATCGTTGGTATCATAATCTGCCCCCACCTCATAGAGCACGGCCTTGGCCTTGTCCCAGCTGCGCTGGTAGATGGCGGGACTGTAACGGTCGTAGTCGTCATACCAGGACGGTTGATAGAGATAATAATAATCCGTGCTGCTGCTCACCTCGGTGTCTGTGGCAGGGCTATAGTTCTCTCCACTCTTTGTGTACCAGCCCCGCTGCGATGGATTGTCTGTGGCTCGTGGATGAGCGACTTTGACGTAATGAGGTATAAATGTGACAGGGTCATAGTATGTCGTCTTCTGCTGGGCTGTTCCACTGGGAGCATACCACTCGCCGGAGATAGTGCCTTGCAGGGGCGAGCCAAGCAGGTACCAGCGCTTGTTGTCGAGCTCATACTCCACCCACGCGTTGTTGTAGTTCAGCAGGTGGGCGTTGCGCAGCTCCGTGCCGGGCTGGAAGGCAATCTCGTCGCAACTGTTCACCTTATACATCTCAGCGATAAGGTCGTTAGGATGGTCGGAGCGTCCCCTGTCGGGATTCGTCCCATAGGTCTCAGACCACATGCTATATTTTCGGGCCTGCATGTCGAACTTCAAGATGGGCGTCGACGTGTCGCGCAGGTTGGGGAAGGGTGCGTCTTTCAGTTGGCCATTGTTCGCCGCAGTCTCCACGTCAAGGGCATCGTAGAGCTCAGGTGCGTTGCCCCACTCGTCGCTCTTCATCAGCACATGCGTGCAGTAGAGCGGTGTGAAGCCCTTGCGCAGAACCTGATCCTTACTGGGCTTGGCGTTAGCCTTCTTACTTGACGAGTAGTAGTTGTCTTTATTGGTGACGTATTCATGAAGCGGTGAGGCATTATTATACACGGCACCGTTAGCCCTGTACAGCTCGTCGCCATAATAAGCATTGCTGATGGTTGTGTTGCCATCGGCACGCCGCCAGTTCTCATCGTTGTTCCAGTCGATGTTGCCGGCTCCGCCCGTCCACACCTCATAGTCGGGCACAATCTTCAGGTTGATGAGGATAGTGCCGTCGCAGGCATTGGAGTTGTCATCCTCCTGGAAGGGCAGGCTAAGCGTATAGTTATAGCCCTCGCGCACATTGAAGTCCTTGACGAAGTAGACGCTCAGGTAGTTTTTGTCAATCTGAGAGCTGATATTCACAGTGGCTCCCTGTTGCGCTCCCTCGCTGTTGTCCTTGGTATTGATGGCCTCTAACCGTACTATCCTTCCGACGACGGGCAGCGACTTGTTCGTGTTCATCTCCTTGGAAATCTTTTTGTCCCAAGTCAGGTCGTTGGAGGAAGCTAAGTAGATGTTGTCGTCTTGCGACTTCTTGATGACACCACCGGCACCTTCCGTCTGTGCATTGCGGATGGGCAGCCAGAGGTAGTTTACGTCATTGCTTGGAGTAGTACCCTCGGCATCCGTATTCTTCACAGTCTCAAACTGCGCAGCCTTGGCCAGTCGGATACTCAGCACTGGGTTGGTGCCTTCAGGGAAATTGTAACTATATGAGGAGAATCCATGCTCGCCCGGCACGAAGCCGGTTTGCAGCCTCGGGGCCTTCTGACCCAGCTTGATCCGAACACCCTGCGGCTCGTCGCAGTAGAAAGCCACATACTCACTTGCTGAAGGATTCAGTGCCTGATCAAACATCTCATCGTGGATGGGGCAAGCCACCATGTAGAAGTAAGGATCGCTGTCAAGCACTTGCTCTGCAGGAACGCTGACAGTCGTCTGGTGAAGCAGTAGCTCGCCAGTAGCCACCACCTCTTTCAGGTACTTGATCATGGGCACGGTGAGATAGGGGATTTCTTCCTGATGCTTTGTGATGCCGTCTAAAGAGGTAATGCCTGGATAGTAGGCACGCATGGTGGAGAGGGCGTAGGCGAGGTAGACATCCACTCCGTCAATCTCCTTATGCTGCTTGTGATAGTTAGCCAAAGTAGCCCGCCGGTCTTCAGGATTAGTAGCCCGCTTGTTGCCCAACCACCAGTCGAAGTTCAGGTTCTTCATCTTCACCTCTTTGCCCTTGATGTCGTAGCCCTTCAGGTTGGTGAGCAGCGTGGGAATCTGTCCGTCGCACACCACCAAGTCCTCCATATTCTCCGCAGCGTCCAATCCCAGAACCTCAAGTGGTGGCTTAATACGGAACTCGCCGGCCTTACAACATTCAGAGCAGAGGTTGAAAGCCGTACATGGATTTCCAGATTCAAACGTCTGATTAGTGTTAATCACATAATAGTCGGTATTGGTTTCCCACTTCAGTCCTGTGTAGTTACCGTTTATCACCACATAGTTCACATTGCCCTCCTCAGTCGCTACTACCTCACGGTAAACAGCATGATTCTTGTTCACGGCATCCGCAAATGAAAACTCAGGCATATAATTGTCATTTTCGAAAGTGGTGCTCCACGTGTAATACATCACGGAAGCTCCCATGTTTACCGTTGGAGAAGAAGAATGCCAAGTGGTTTTTTCTCCTAAGATGGCAGCATCGAAGGCGGTCTTGTAGGGTGAACCCTCCGTTGGGGATGGCAATGATGATAATTCACCTTTCTCTATGGCAAGTGCCAGCTCATCTAAGGTAATTGTATTGAAATTGAAACCATTAAAGCCTGAAGGATACGTATTCAACAATTCTGTTCGGAAAGTATCAAGGAACTTATACTTATTCAAGAACACAAATCCCTCTTCGGCTGTACTGCCATTCACATTTCTGGACGACTTCAGCTTGTTGTGGTCAATCCTTAGCTTCAGCAGGCGCATCTCGGTTACCGTATTACCATCTTCATCGACGCTGACGCAGAGCGGCGTGTTGATATCGGCTTCCACCTTGGGTACAATAGCATATACCTCAATGTTGTCGAGCATAAAGTCACCACCGTTAGAGCTGACGCAGTTGTTGTTCACCTCCATCCAATAGCGCTTGTATTTCTTATCAGTGGAGAACTCAAAGTAGAACTGTTGCCATTCCACATGGCTATCATCGGTAGCTGTAAGCTCATAGCATTGCCCCGGGCAGAAGCGGTAGATTGTCTTAGTCTCACCATTCTCATCCTCACCTTTCATGGTGAGCGTAATGCCGCCAGGACAACGCTTATCTCTATCACTTGCGTCCCAATTCTTCTTGTTGGCACCCGATATCCAGCCCGTACACATCAGCTTGTCATTCTGACAGAAGTCTCCTTGGAAGCTGATAGAGCAGATGTCACCAGGCATTTCGGAAGCGTCGATATACATAAAGCCATCCTGCATGCCCGCATCTGGATCGATGCCATAGCCTAAAGATGGATCTGTTTTCGTGTTTGATGGCAAGACGTCCTTTTGGTAGCCATAAGTTGTAAACGACTTAGAGACAAGTGCATACGAACCCCAGCTACAGTTTTCTCCGTCGAATGAGTAATTCGTTTTATCAAATGGCAGAGGAATGGGACTGGAGTTAGGGATGTCACCATATGACACCCAATTGTCTGGATCACTCTCGTTTTCTTTTTCGTTTACCCAACGGGGCAAGGTCCCATTATTATGTTTCGTGTCATACCATGATCCGTCACTTTTTTGCGGAATATGATAGAAATTCTTCGTGGAAGCCGATTCACTTCTGTCAGGATAGTCAAAGGTAACTTTGGCAATGGGGGGGCCTGCAATGTCTCTAAGCTTGTTGGGGTCACGGTTAGTACCCTTCACATCTCTCCAAGGTTTCGTCTGATTGTCAATCGTAGGGTCACTGAGCTTTTCGAAAATGATGGTATACCGGCATATCTGGTATTTATAAGTTGCTCCGCCTTTCGTGTACTCGAAATACGCTGTCAGTTCAGAGCTGACTGAATTCTGGCCTGATGGGATATCCACCTCGCCGTCACTTGGATAGTTGAACACCATGAAACGGCTACCGCCATAATCTTTTTTATTGTAAACCTCGTCATAGAGGTAATAACCCTGGGCAACACCACTTTCTTTATGACCACCAAGCGAAAGACCTGCATAGTTGTTTTGGAGTTCTATCTTGATTCTGCCTATACCTGAGCTTTCCGCCATCACAGCAGAAACCAGATGGTCGTCGAGGAACTTATTCATAGTTTCTTGGGTCACTTCGCCATAGTTCGTCGTGATTTCAGCATTATAATCGGTTTTGTTTTTAATGTAGTCATAGTCTATAACTCCTACGTATTCTTTTTTCTTTTCATCAAAAACAAATTCTTTGATAAAAGCTGGGTCATCGAATATCCAATAGTCACGGAACAGATGCCTCAGACTCAGGAAGTCACCCCGATAAGCCTCATTTTTATCCTGCTCATAATCGAGCCTCTTCACTGGGAAACGAATAGGCTTGTCCTCCTTCCAGCCATTACTGCCAGTAAAGTACATCAGCCGTTTGGCCATGCTCTTGGCATCGTTCATATTATAGATGTAGCGCATGGTGAGCGACGGCTCTTCAAGATTGCCGTTATATGGATCGCTGCCCTTGTATGTAAGGTCACTGTAACGCGACACATCGGCAGTGATAGGCAATTCCTCTTCCACGCCGAGAGGATTGGTGTAGGAGAACCGGTACTGTACGCACTGCTCTGCTTCGCTGTAATTCGGATAGTCGTCCCATCGCAACTTTTGGCCCGTTACCAGGCCATTCTTGTAAATGTAATACGCCACGCCGTTTCCACCGTCAACATTCAGCGAAACATGCTGTTGCAGCTTGGCGAGGTTCTCCTCGTCGTTACCGATGTACCAGCGCTGGTAGAATACATGGTCGTTATTCACTCTCAGCGTGGTAGGAAGAACAATCTGGCGAGTATTCCCTCTTCTGACGTAGTGGGTAATCATGAACTCGTTCACCATCTGCGGACCATTCGTATTTTTCCTCCAGTCAGAGTCGGCATTGCCTATCAGACCTTGGCTCTTGCCACTTTCAGTGACATAATTTCTCAGATACGATGTCTTGTGCTCCACCTCTCTGTATCTGTTGTCAATCACGATGTTCGCCTGCTTGGGGTCAACGTAATACCACTTCAGATAGAATTTATCATATAGACTGGTATTGGTCAGGCGCTCTCCGTCGGCTTTATTATTAGTTGTGCCGCCTGTTGACCTAATATATTTCAACAAAGGAGTCTTTAAGTAGAAATGCTGGTAATCATCCTCCTGCGACAGGAACAGCAGTTGCCGCTCGCCGTCAACATCAGAATAGTCAGCCAGCCAGCCTGTTTCGGTAAGCATCTTACCATCAACGCCATAACCATTATTAAAGCCTGCCAATACCCTATAATACTTGTCTTGATTGGGGTCAGGCACTTCCACGGGGTAAAAGGCGGCATCCCATAACTCATAGGGTGAGGTGTGCTTTTGAGTCCATTGTTCAACTTGCCAACCATCACCTTTTGAATAGTGCAGATAGCGGGCACCGGTAGTTTCCTTCAACAGTGTGATAGAGGTGATGGTGCCGTCAGGACTGTCAGAGGCAGTCTTGATAGCGTTCAAATGGGCGAAGTTGATATTTACATCGCTATTGCTGGGGGTATATTCCACTTCAACCCTCGGATTCTTGATGTAGCCTCCACCAGCTTGCAAGTTATAAACAAGAATGGTCTTAAGTTTACTGTCTCTGAACGCTTCAGTAATATTAAAGGAGAGTTCTGTATCGTCTGAAGATCTTGACACTGTCTGCGTTTCATCCAAGATGGTGATAGAACGGTCGGCTGAGTTCCATGTCATTGCTGATGACCAAGGTGAGTTGTTATAACCTACACCATATTCCAAACCTCGTGCTGAAATCTGCTGGAAATCACCTGTCAGCGTAACCTTAGAAATTGTTCCATTGATGGCGGTAGCATCCACCTGAAGGTAAGCGATGTTATTCACGCCATAACTTGTATTTGCGAGATTAACAGTATTACCATTAGAAATCTTGTTGAATCCACAATAAGCAGGATATCCCGCTGCGACCTCTCCATTCGAAATATCTACAGCGTCGCTGCTACCATTAACGTAGGTCATTTTCACGGCAGCTGTACCTGTTCGTGTTGGCAAGGTATGGTTAGAATTAAGTTCTAGATTCTTCAGACTAACCTCTATCGTTCCATCGTTGCCAATAGTGACGTTCTTCTCCACGATCGGACCCTCATTAGGAGTATTGGCTGGACCCTCCTGCCTGCTCAACAGCACACGTAGCTTCATTTCTTGTGTGCCGTTGATAATCATCTTCGAATATTCACTCAGGTCGGCATAGATGAGGCGGTCCACATTGCTAGTGCCTGCTACCATTGCGTTTTGGCCTATCTGTGCTCCGTTGCCTACGTTGAAATCCACAGCGGGGGAGTTGTTGGTCACAGTAGCGCCGCTGCCATAGCCATCCCACGTATG